>CEPR01015958.1_pt1 | contig 16050 bp, 5 predicted proteins | sample 530431 | NCBI WGS metagenome assembly CEPR01 (sample SAMEA2620078, study PRJEB7988) | marine metagenome | isolation source: saline water (ENVO:00002010), including
CACATAATAACAATTTTTTCATACTATTTAAAAAGGATCAACGTATTTTTGTTTATATTTTTTCTTTTTCTTTTTAACTTTTTTAGTATCAGGAATATCTAAATTCCACTTACTCCAACCACTAAACATTAAACCTCTTTGTAAAACCGTGTGTTGGTTGTCTAAACTTTCTCTAACGTTTAATGTTTTTCTATATAATCTGTTTAATGGAACATTAGTAATACCTTCTACATAAGCGGTATAAGCAGACCATATAGGATTATCAATATCAAAAGTATCTAATTCTTCAATAAGTTTTTTATTCCAAACAAGATCTTTTTCAGCCATTACTATTTTTCTAGCTTTAATACCAACTGGTGGTGACACTTGTAAACCTTCAACTAAAACAGCGTAAGGATCAGGTCTTTGACCTTTTTCTAAATTTTGCTGCTCATACCTTGCTTTAGCCATGTTTTTTAGTGTAGCTACTATTGAGCCATAAACTCCAGTTCCTCGTAAAACAGAATCTATAGATCCGTTTATAGCGTACTCTTTCTTTTTAATTAGTTTTTTATCGTCTTCGTCATCGTCAAATATAGCTGCAAATAAAGCTGTTTGTAAAGTGTAAAATATTAAATTTTGTACTGCAAAGTAATAAGCTATACGAGACATGTTTGAAATATCACTTTGAAACTGTGTTTTATTACCAGGTGTTATCCTTCTGTTTTTAAGATCTAAAAATGCTTTTTTACCTATTCTATTAAACTGTGACGTTACGTTTTGAAAAGCTAATATAACTTTACCAAGAGCAGAAGCCTGTTGTTGAGAAACCATGTCAGGTCTTGCAGACTGCTGTGTGGCTTCAGCTAATATTTGAAAATCAATAAAAGCTTTTTCTTGAGCTTCTTTTTTACTTAAACCTTCTTTTATATAAGTATTAATTCTATTTCTATAAAACGGAGCTCCACCTGTTGCAATTGCTATATTATCACCTATTTGTGTTGGTGTAAAACCAAGTTGTAATAATTTTTTAATCAAAGCTTGTACAGGATTTTTAGCGTCTTTTACAGTTGCGGCAAGTTCAGCACCGTTAACATCTATCATAATACCACCACGTCTTTGCTTCATAAAGTCAGAGTTAAATAAAAACGACCAATCAGACCAGTATTGTTTTTGATTTGCAAAAGCTTTAGCAGCTCTGTAAATGTTATTATCAGCAAAGTTTATAAAATTAACCATAGACATTTGCTGTAAAACCATTGATCTAATGTTAAAGAACATCGTAGCGGCTACAGAGCCGTTAAGCCAATTCATAAATTGATTAACATGTTTGTTTTGTCCAGAAGGTCTGTTTCTACCAGTTTTAATTCTATAAAGCATATCTTGTATAGCGTTAACCATACCCTCACCATAAGCAGCTCTTATTTTATTTAAGTTTTTATCAGAAAATATTATATCTGCATTTTCAAAAAACTCTTCAAAAAACTTAGCTCTACCTATTCTACCAGTTGCGTCTATTAAATCTGTTCTTATATCACCAGCTTCCCAAGACTCATTAGGTTCAACATAGTTTTCTTGTTTTGATAATACATTTAAACTTTCAGCATAAGTTCTTAAATCAGGATCTGACATAACTATTTCTACTAATGCGTTTTCATCAGTCTTGCTTAATCCGTTTATTTCATAACCATGTTTGTTCCATAAGTAAACTCTTATTGCATCTTGATACGTAAAGTCACCATCAGGTGTTTTCTTTAACAATAGCTTTCTTACCTCTGGCATTTGCTTGTTTAAACTAGCATAATCGTTTGCAATAGCTTGCTGAGCCATATTTAACTCTCTATAAGCTCTATTAAGTGGCTTTATTAAAACTTTTTCAAAAAAGTCTCTATGTCTATTACCTCGCTCGCCTTTACCTAAAAAGTTGTATAATAAACCTACAAAATCTTCGTGTGATGGTGGTATAAAAAACCTAAATCTACCTTTCTTAGCGCCTCTTTTTCTACTTTTAACAAGTGAAAATATTTTTTCAGCTTCAATACCAGTAACATCTTCTAATATTTGATTAAAATCACCGTCTAAAGTTTCACTAAATTTAACTTTAGCTTGTTGTACTTTACGTTTAACGTCAAATTGCTCTAATATATTATCTACAGCTTGTACGTTTTGCAATGCGTCATCAGCAAAATAAAAATCATTATAACCTTCACCAACTTTATCAGCAACCCACAACGCTTTTGCTTCCGCTGTGCTGTTACCTAGGCCAGTTATGTTTTTTAAAGGTATGTTTAAACCATTAGCTTTTAAAAAATCAAATATAGCTTGTGCCGCTGCTGGTGGTCTAGCTGTTAAAACAAACATATTTTGCGCTCCAAACTTACGTTGTAACTTTAAAGCTTTTTGAAATAAAGGTGCTATTTTACCACCTACAACTTTGTTAAATTCAGAAAAATCAAAAGTGTAGCCTTGATCTAATAAATCTTGATATGTAGAAGCATATTGCTCTGCGTTTAACGTACCAGTTTTACCGTCTTCAGTAGTGTATTTAACTAAAGAATTTGTAGTTGCTAACGTATCATCAAAATCTAATATAGTAATACCTCGTGAAACTTCAGAATATTTAGACGATCTAGCTTTTTCTGTAGCTTTTTTTAACGGTGCTTTTTGTTTTGCGGTTACAAGATGTTTAGCTTTACCTTTAGCTGTTACGTTAAAAACTTTATCAAAAGTTTTACCATTAATATGTTGTATACCTTTTGGATCAATACCATTTTCTATAAGAGCTACAGCTTCATCAAAATATCTATCAAACCAATTATCTATTAAAGTCCAGCCTTCACCCATACTTGTTTGTCTACCAGAACCTTTTAGCTTAACTTTATCATCGTAATTATCTAAAGCTATTAGTTTAAAATTATTTTGAACTAAATTAAATGCCGCTTTGAAATTATAATTTTTAAAATTTTTACTTGCTTTTATTCCGCTAAAAGAAGAGTGTAATAAATAATTATAAGCTCTTGAAGCTGGCATCGCGTGCTCCCACTCATATAGCTTACCTTCATATCCTTTAGGATTTTTTGACCAACCTAATAATTCAGCGCCCATACGGTGTGGATGTTCTGTATTTTGAGAAACTGTAGAAAACCAATTAGCCCATATTCTAGCAGATTTACCGTTAGTATCTTTTATAGATTTATCAATTTTTTGCCACATCTGCGTCCACATACTAGCATGCATTTCATTTATTTGTTTAACAGTCATAATAACAGGATTTTTTTCAGTACCAGCAATTTTTTTACCTTTACTGTTTGTTTCTGCTATTTCTTTAGGCGTATTGCCAAAATAAGTGCTATATGTTATTCCTTGTCTATACTTAGCTCCTGGTCCAGTAAATTCTTTACCTCTACCTATTTTATTACCATCGTAAGTAAGCTTGTTAATCTCTTGTTTATAATATTCTTGTAGCTTCATTTTTTTACCATCAGGAGTAGTTACTACATTTTTTCTAGTAGAACCAAGATGCCTGTTGTTATTTAAAAAAGTATTATAAGTTAACACATTTCCAGGTAAAATAGGTATTATATACTCTTTAATATCTTTAATAGCATTGTCAATTTCAGTCACAGTTTTATAAGTGTGCATTTTAGTGCCAAAATGATAATTTAAAACAGCATTAGCAATTTTTTGTTCTATTTCAAAGTTAAGATCAACGTTTCCAAATCCGTCTATATAACCATCTAAAACTTCACTAAAAGCAGTTTTGCTTTGAGCTGTTGTTATATTAGCTATTGTTTGTTTAATTTCTTGTACTTCTTGTTTAGCTTGCTCTCTAGCTTTTAACTTTTCTTTTGCATCTTTAATTAACTCAGCTTGTTTTTGTCTTTGCTCAGCTTGTTTTTGAAGGTCTGCTAATTTTCTTTGTGCTGTTGAAAATGCTACTTGTTGCGAAATAACTTTAGCTAAACCTTTAAGAAGCTGACCTATAGATGATCTTTGAGCTCCTGTAGGTTTTACATTTGTTTCCATTTTAGGAGTTATTCCAAGATCTTTTTTAACTTTCTCAACAGTTTCAAGATCAGGATTAATAAACTCTTCTTTTAAAGAGGTTACTTTAGTTTGGCTTGATAAACCTTTACTTCTACCACTAGGAGATGTAATTATACCTTCTGGATCAATAAAGTCTTCATAAAAATAATTTTGTGGTCTTCCTTTTAAACCTATAGCTAAACCTAAAACATCTCTTGAAACAGATATATTTTCACCTATTTTATTTATATCTGCTGTTGGTGCTGTAACGTTTTCTTTTGGTAATATATTTATAGACTTTTCCATATTATCAGCTACAGCAAAAAAATCTTGAATATTTTTAGCTTCCGAAGGAGATGGTATACCTTTTTTACCTGCTTTTAATTCTTTGTTACTTATTACATTACCGTTAACATCAACAATATTATCTGATGTTGTTATATTTTCATTACCATCTGTAATTTTTATTGCTGGAACATCGAATATAATTTCTCCTACAGGACCAACAAACTTTGATATATCTTTAAAAGTATCACCTACTTTTACATCAACAACTTCTTTTAATTCTTTAATTTTATTAGAAACTTTAGCTAAACTTAAAACATCAGTTTTTACTACTTTAGTTTCATCAAAAGATTTTGTTTCTACATCTTGAGTGTCTGCTATTTGTCTAGCGCTTTCAGTGTCTAGGCTTTCAGTGTCTAGCTGCTCTTTTACTTTAGCAGCTTCAAATATAACAGCTTGCTTTCTATTAAAGTTACCATACACATGCGTAGAAAAAGCGCCTTTAGTTTTATCAAAGTTATTTACAACGCTTACAAAGTATTTTCCTATTTCACCTACAACATTTTCTCTTGGTATACTTCCTTTTTCTTCTGTGTAACCTAAAGCATCTATAGCTAACGCTACAAAATCTCCATATAAAACTGATGCTATAGCATTTTTTTGCTCTGGAAGAGTTGAAGGGCTTTGATACATAATAGCTAAATCTTCGTTACTATAGTTCTCTTCTTTTAAAAACTTTACTAGCTCATCGTTAACAACTTCAGACGCTTTAGCCTCAGCTTCTGTTTGCTCTTCTAAATCAACTTGTTTGGCTCTTATTGATATTGGAGGTAAACTTAAACTAGCTCTTTGACCGTAAAAATTAGTATATTCTTTTAAATGTTCAAAAGCATTTTCAGGACCAAAGTTACTCCAATTAGTACCAACTTTTGTTTTTGTTTGAAATAAATCGCTAAAATAATTAGCTATGTTATTTAAAGTCTGACCGCTATTTTCTGTCAATTGAGTTAAGCTATACTCTTTCATAGCATCAGAAACACTTGCAAAAAGCTCAAGATAATAATTTTTAGTACCTTTTCTAATTTTACCGTATCTTTGTTCAAACTTAGCTATTGCATCTGTGTATACAAGAGCAAATGTAGGGTCTCCAGTTCCTAACATTTGAGTTTCAAGCATTGACCAAGCTTCTTTAAGTTCTTTTCTTGATAATTTTTCTTGTATAACATGAAGTATATCATGATGGAAAGCGTTAGAAGTACCATAACCTTTTCCTTCTCTAATAAGCTCATGTCTTAATTGTTGTACACTAAAAACACCTACACCAGGTATTTCAACAGCGTTAACTTCTTTATTTAATAATCTTTGTATGGGCTTGTAATATTTATTTTTAGGACTTAAAAAGCCTAGCTCTTTAAAATATTCTGTAGCCCTATCTTTTGTTATTAAATCTATTGGCTTAGCGTTATTGTAAAGCTCAGGGTTTTCTATTACGTGTTGAACAAAGTTTTTTCTACTTTTAACATCGTTAACAATTCTTAATTCTTCAAAGTTTTTATTTAATAAATTTCTTTGTTTTTCTTTAAGATTTTTTATTTTTTCATTATTTCTTATCTGATTAGTATTTACACCTCCAAGTATCTCAGCGTCCATACCTTGTTTAAGCTCTTTGTTTTCAGCTTCTAACCTTGCTATTTCTTTTCTATTATTTGTAAGTTCGATATTATTATTGATAACAACTTGTTTTTGATCAATATCCATATCGCTATACTCTTTATAATTATTGATAACAGCTTCTTCAGATTCAAGTTCGTCAAAACGTTTGTTTCTTTCTTCTACAGTTATATCACCATCTTCATACTGCCCTTGAGTTTCTCTTTTTAATTTATTAATAGCGTTTCTAACGTAGTTAGGATCTTTTGAAGCTCTATAATTAGCTTTAACATCACTATAAGTTGATTTTATAGTAGCTCCACCGCCAACTAAAGGTATAGTAGATAACAAAGCTTGTGTTCCTGCTTCAAAATATCTTTTTAAATTTTTTTGTCTATTGCCATAGTAACCAGTTGCAATACCAACACCTGTAACGCTACTACCTTCTTGAAAAATTTCTGTACCTGTTTCAACAATACCAGCAGCACCTAAAGGAGCTCCAGAGGCTATAGTACCTTTTACATTTCCAGAGGTTAAGTTTCTCCAAAAAGATTTAGGAATAAAAACTTTTGCTCCAGTTTTACCTACTAAACCTAAAGTACCACCGGTAAAAATTGTACTACCTAAATCAGCACCTGCGTTTACAAGACCAACGACTATAGCTGGAGTTAAGTTTACTTCACCAGAGTTTAAAACCTCTAACATTAAATCTTTTCTTTCTTTTTCTGGTAATTTTCTAAACTGTTCTAAAGCATTTTCAAAATCAACATCTTTTGGTTTTATTATACCGTTTCGCCAGTCTTCTTTTTCTTTATCAGACATGTTTTTCCACTCTTCATCAGACGGTGGTGCTGGCATTGGCCCTAAGCTTAAACCTTTACCTTCAATATCTTGATCAGTTGGTTTTTTATATTGACCAAAAGCTGGAAAACGTTTCATTGCGGCTTCAATTTCAATAATCTCTATAGCAGCTCCACCCGCTTCTTGTATATAAGTAGAACCACCACCTGTAACTACAGCTGAAAACATTTGAACAATTTGATCACCTAACATACCTTGCCACTCATCAATAGTTAAATCAGGATCACTTATTGTTTTTCCAAAAGCCGTAGGTACTCTAGCATCTTTTAATCTTTTTTGATAGTCTTGAGTTTCCATAATATCCTCTGCTATTTTAACGTTTAAACCGTATATTTGCGTGTTTAAACTTTTTATAGCGTCAGCGTTTGTTTTAAAGCCAGTAGGCTCACCAAAAGGAGAGACAAATGGAGCGTTAGGGTCTAGTTTTTCTAATTCTTTTTTATTATTTTGTAGGTTAGCTAATTTTTTACCTCTATGTAATATTTGTGCTTCGTTAAATGCTTTTGGAAACTTTATCATTGTAGTGATATAGCCTTGTCTAATCATATCTGAATCTAATCCAAAAAAATTATCACCAGTAACCCAAGCCGGTAATGTAGCGTTTTCAGCTTCTTTTCTTTGTTTATCATTTATAGATATGCCATATCTACTTTCTAAAGCTGCTACTATAGAGTTTCCAACGTTTTGTAATTCATCTGACTCTTTAAACAACCTATCATGCTCTTTTGTTACTAAGTCTTGATATTCTTCATTAGCTTTTTTATAGCCCTCTTCTGTATTTAGATCATATTTTTTTCTTAATTCAACAATAGCTTTTGCAGAGTATTGTTCTAAATTATAATTTATATTTCTAAAAATTCTATCAGAGCCAGGTATTTTTTTATCACCAAACATTAACTTGTTAAATGTCTCGTCAACATGAGTTTTAAGCTCTTCACTTGACATTGCCTCTAATTCTTCTTGTGATAAAAGTTTGTTAGCGTAATTCCATGTTTGAGCATAAGCTCTTTCATCAAAGTTTGTTAAGTTAGTGTTTTCTCTTATAAACTTGTTCATGTCGTTAGCAACACCTTCAGCACCTATGTTTATACTAAGAGCGCTTGAAGACTCCCAAAAATCACCAGCTATATTATCGTCACCTTCAGAGTTTTTTGACTTGCCAATAGCAGGTAATCCAAGATCTAAATCAAATTCAAAAGTTTGTTCTTTACGCTCACCATTTTCATCTGGTGGTGCTATAGCTATAACTCTATCAAAACCAAGACCAGTTCCACCGCCAAATCTACCAAAATAACCTAAAAAACTATCATCTTCTTTAAAATCCCAACCTAAACCACCAAACATCTTTTTTAAACGTTGAACACCTTGTTTTTCACCAAGAGCAGTTATTTCAGACGTAACAGTAGGTAAAGTATCGTCAAAGCTATCGTCTTGATACATGTCTATTTTGTAAGCTTTAGGATATTGCAACCTAAAATCGTCTAGTTGAGAAGGGTGAATCTCAAACTGCTTTCCAGAATCAGTATCAAAATAATATTCGTACATGAATTTTATTGATTTTTATTTTTATTAAAACTAAAGTCTATTACTGGGTTACTAAACAAAAAGTTTTGATTTTCAGGTTTACTTAAAAACCTCATGTAAGTATTAAAATCTTTTCTTGAAAAACCATAACCTTGCGCCTCTGCAACTAATATTTGAAAGTTCTTTAAAAGAGCTTCTTGATCATTAAGTGTAAACTTCTTAGATATAGCTTCACCGGCTTTAGGTTTACGCAAGTCTGGGTTTTGTATTTTACCACCTTCACCATCATCTATTTCCTCTCTCATATCTACCTTTCTTTTAAATATTTGATATGTTGGCGCTCCACCTCTTAATTTATCATCTATTGTTCCATCATTTCCAACTCCTCTTATTACATAACCTAATAGTCTAGCGTATCTACTCGCTTCAGCCAAGTCACCTTTGGATAAGTTTTGCGTTAATTTAGTTATATCACCTAAAGTACCTGCGGTTGTTGTTGTATTGTTAAAAAAGTTTTCTATACTAAAACCTTCATCACTAACTTCTAATTCTTCTTTATTATCTAAATAAGTTATGTTAACTTGATTTTCTAAAAGATTTTTTACAAATGAGTTGGTAGTAGCTTCGTCATAATTATCATTGCCTGGAGTAGTTAATATTTTTATAAACTCCATAGCGTTTTCTTGCGTTACTTGCTCACCGTCTGGAGTGCCATCATTATTTAAATCAGTACCACTACTATTTAAAAGATCTGTAAATGACTCAATATTTTCTACAAGTTGATCTTGTATGGTTCCACGTCCACCGATTGATAAATTAGAAACCATAAGTTTAGCACCCATATCATCTCTATTATCCATAATAACACTCATGTCTTGGTTAAAAGCTATACTATTAAACTGAGCGTTTTTAGGGTCAACGTATCTATTAATTACTATTTGAGTATTTCTTACGCCTATTGCGTCTCTTGCAACGTATTGTTTGTTTAAATCATTAAGATTAATTTCAGAACCACCTATTACTATATTTCTTTCTCTTACGTTACCAATTTCAAACTTATTATCTAAAAGTAATTCTAAATTTGCAATAGCTTCTTCGCTCATGTTTTCGTATGAAGCTGTTTTTTTAAAATCTACTAGCTTTGTTTTTAAACGAATTATATTATCTTTCATTACGTCTAAATTATCTAATCTTTCTACAGTGCTATTTACCTGACTTTGTTTTACAAAAGCAGCTTTTTGTATTGGCTCGTTTATAAATTGAGCTTTATCAGCAATAATTAAATCAAGTTCAACATCGTCAGTAGAAGCCATTACTTGATTAGCTTTTGACTCAACTATACCCGCTCGTTTTTTTGATCTAGCTTTTATTTCTCCAAATGCTCGTAATAAATTGTTTGTAGACTGTTGTCTTTGGCTACTTATATTTTGAAAACCAGTAACCATCCTACCAAATACACCGCTTAAGTCAGGCACTACACCAGCTTCAGCTATTCCTATGTTTTTAAATTTACTCATGTTATTTTAATTTTATGAATCTAGTGTCATTATGTATGCTTGTCCTAATTGATTTAAAGCATTCATTTGATTTGCTGCCATCTGAGCTTGTAACTGATTACCGGCAACTAAAGAAGACATTTGATTAGCTTGTGCTTGACCTAAGTTAGAAGCAGCAGAAGCAGATACAGCAGCTTGCATGCTTAATAAATTAGCTTGTCTCTGACTTTCTAGTGTTTGAACATTAGCCTCACCTTTTCTTTCTGCCATGTCAGCTGTTAAAGCTCCTTTAGCAGCAGCTCTTTGGTTTATAGCTTCTTGTTTACCAATATTAGCAGCAATTTTTTGATTTTGTAACATACCTTGATTAGCTAGTGTTTGTGCTAAAGCTGCAATACCACTAGATCCAGCCGCAGAACGAAGAGAAGATAATATGTTAGCTCTAGTTTGCTCACCTCTTCTAGACATAAACTCTGCTTCTAAAGTGTTTACTGTTAAGTCTTCAAAAGGATTTTCCATATTTTCAAAAGGATTAACAAAAACCATTTCTCTATACTTTTCTTTTTCAACAGCTAAAAGCTTCATTTGTTCATCTCTAAAAGCTCTCGCTTCTTCTAATTGTTGTTGAGTTAAAGCATCCATTCGCCTTTGGTTTGCTCTCATTTTAGCAGCTTGTGATCTTTGACTTAAAAAATTAAGACCACCTATAATTAACATAGCTTGAGGGGTTGTAATAGGCATAGTTATTTATTTTTTAAATTGTTACTATTATATTGTTACACTTTTAACGTGTTTTTTACTGTTTAAGTTATTTCAGAGCCAACTGAGAATAGTTTAGCTTCTGTTGTACTATTATTTTTCATTTTAACTGTAGCGTAGTATCCAGATATACCAGATGTATTTACGACACCATTTTTTGCAAATAAAGCCATGTCATTTTGCAAGTCATCTGTACCTACAACGCTACCACCATCATCTATTGTTATAACTCTTGTAGTTGTGTTAATAGCAGTTACAGTTCCTCTAAAAGTAGGTCCGTCGCTATTTTTATCTATATTACTATCAGTACCGCCAGCATCTGTTACGTCTGAAATATTACACGTAAATATTTTATCACCAATACTTAAAGATTGATTTATTTCTCCACTTAATGTTATTGTAAATGTTCCCATATTATATTAAGCCCATAACGGGTCAATTGTTAAAAAGTTATCTAAATTTAAATTTACAGTAGTATTTTCTGTAGGAAACTGTATTATTGTAAGTTGAAAACTAATCTCAGCAACTCTACCAGCGCTAGTAAAAGTTAATACTTGACCCTGCCTTATAGTTCTTTCAGCATTTACTGTTATAGTACTTTGAGAACTATCAACACCAGTTACAGTTATACCTTCTGCATTAGCACCATCTTTAATAGTTGAGACGTTTTTATATATACCTACTACAGCACCTACAGCATCATCAAGATCAGTGTTTGTTTGTAGAGTTATACTATTACTACCAGTGTTAGCGTTAGCAGTTTTATTTACATCGTTTATTACAAGATCAGCAATAAGCTCATCATTAATTGTACTAGCTAAAGAAAATATTAAACCTGTGTTAGTGGCTATATATTCAGCACCTCCACCCGCGAAAGTTAAAGTAGTACCATCTGCTATTGTACCGCCAGGACTTCCACTTAAAGTTATTTCAGCCCCATTAATATTAGCAACAGTTACAGAGTTACTTATTCCAGAGCCAGTGACAGTCATACCAACAAGTATCTTTGAGTTTGCAGAAGATAAAGTTACACTAGTACTACTTGTCGCTCCAGAAGTGGTAGATGTTGTTCTTGATTCAAAATCTGTTAATTGTATTTCTCTAGCTTTTTTAAAAGCTTTCGTGTTTAACTTTGGCTCTAGCTCTATATAATGAAGTTCATTAGCTTGAGTACCGTTAGGACCTGTTATAGCTGTAGAAGAAGGTAAAGACCCACTACCACCTGTATATGAACCGTCAGCTGAAACACATGTGAAAGTAACTGTAACATTATTTTTTTGATTAAAAGTAAAAACGTTTGTTTTTTGAGAACTACTATTTTGTAAATTAGTAGATAAATTAGTTAAATCACCAGCTACAGTTTGCACCGTGTAAGTTTCTAAAACACTGCTAGTAGGTATCGTAACACTTATTTCTGATTTGCCAGAAGAGTTAATTGTTTTAGTACCTGTATTTGTTGATGACGTTGTAAAAGTATTTGACGTAAAATCATAAGTTTTACTATCAGAAGATCTTGTTAAAGTAGTTGTAAACACAGAGTTTTGTGCGCCTAAAACAGTAAGAACTCTTACTTCACCGTTAGGATCAACTGTTGAAGTATCAAAGTTTATTGCGTCTATTTGCACAAACTCAATATTATCAACTAATAAAACAGAAGTAGTAGAGTCAAAAGTACCTCTTGAAGAAACTTCTTCTACTTCTTCAATAAAACTTAACTCATTAAAAACAGTGTTAACATTAGCAACAGCGCTTATAGTAAATGTTTTTGTAATTGTTTGGTTTAAACTATTTTCTGTAGTCGTACTAGTTACAATTAAATCTCCATTTGTAAAATTATTTACAAAAGTAGGTTCATTTGAATAATAAAAACCATTACTTGCGGTAAATGTAACAGTGCATAATTCTTTAGTAACATTTTCAGTCGCTGAAACAGTTAATCTTTTTACAACGTTAATATTGTTAGAGCTAATACTTGTTAAAGTAACTCCAGCACTAGCTGCAACATTAACTGTGTGATTAGTTTTTACGTTTGTAATTATATTTAAACCTAAATTTATTGCCATATTATGATGATGTGTTACTAGATATTATACTAAGACCCTGTACATTAAAATCACTAGTGTCTATATTACTAGCTGTAACATCGTCTCCTTTTATATAATTATACCACTTATTACCTTTTTCTAAAAACTCATTAACACTACCTGTTTGAGGTATGTCTGTTTCTAAACCGTCTACATACCAACCTGGCTTTCCTTCAATATTGTAAAAATCTGCATCTGAGCCGTTTGTTGTTACATCTAACCTATCAACTTTAGCTTGAGTACCTTCGTATGTTATAGTTTTAAATCTTTTGTTTTTATAAGGATCAGCATTTAAAACTAGTGTTAACTCAGGATAATATTGAGAACCATAGAAATTAGCTCTTGTATTATTAGAGTGATGTTTCCAAAGCTCAGCGTCTTTAAAAGTATAGTATTCATTGTTTAAACTTATACCTGCCTGCATGCTAGTAAAAGATTTAAAACTTGAAAAACCTTTTATGTTTTCATTAAAACTAACAACATGATCCGTTCCCGTAGTGTCTAATTTAAGATTATATTCGTTTTTTCTAGCATCATAACTACCTATTAAAGTTGTTGATATTGGTAAGTTATCTCTAAAAAAGTCTGCCATACCGTATTGTGATATTGCTGTTAAACCGTCCATTGATAATCTAAGAACAACTCCACGTTGTTTATCTGTAAAATAAGATCTATGTGATTGTGAGGCAAAAGATCTTGGATCTTTTGATATACCAAACTCACCAGCGTAAGGTATAGTTTGTCCTAAAACGTTTGTGTTAGCGGTTAGCTGTGGGTTTCCGTCAGCGTTAAAAACAGCATCTTTATTTGCTAATATTTTTAAAACTTTATCTTCACACAAAACTAAAAGATTAGAGTCTTTTGTATGTAGTTTTTGTATAGTACCGTATGTTGGATTAATATCTTTAGTTATTGTTTCAGCTGTTAAAAATTGATTTAAATCGTTTACGTTACTTGTAGAGTTATATATACCAGAAAATATTAAACCACTACCTCTTGTATCTTCTTTATAAACTTCATCTAAAGTTGTTGAAGCCACTATACCTTTACCTAAACTTGCTTTGTTAAAAACATCTTTTATTCTATCAGACTCAACACCGTTGTTAAAAGAATAACAGTTATAATAAGATAAATCTTGAGTATTACCGTGATCTTTTATATCATAAAAATCACTAGCTTCATAATAAATATCTAAACCTTCTGTTTCTTTTGGCTCTGTCTCAAATATAGCTGGTTTAGTTGTAGTTAATTGAGTTTCTTCATTAGTTACAGATCCTATAAATTGTAAAATTCTACTTGTGTTACCATCCATTTTACCAGCAACAGTACCACCGGCATCATTTGTAGGTATAAAAGTAGTAGTATCAGGAAGTCTATCTAGTTTAATTATATATGTTAGTCTTCTGTTACTACCTCTACAAAATCTTTTTTCTTCATCTTTTATTGAATCTTGTATTATAGGAACAGTACTACCTGAACCATCACCTATTGTATGTAGCTCAAAATTATTAGTGGTATTATGAGTACTTCTAGCTCTAAATCTTTTGTATGTTCCTGTTGACGAGTCTCTTAAATCTGAAAAAGTTATATTTTGAATACCAGCAGTGTTGTGATAGTATTGATAATACGTATAAGAATTACCAGGAAAAGGTGTGTGGTTGTATCTTTTTACAATTTTAAAATCTTTTATTTCAAACTGATTACCGGCAGGATCATCTTCAAACTTAAATTTTTTACCTACAGCTATACTATTAACTACGTCTAAAAAACTGTTAGAAGTACTAGTCCAACCACTTGAAGCTAAAGCTGTTTCTAAAGCGCTTAAGTCATTAGGATCAAATAAATTATGAGGTATATCTGAAGGCATACCGCCAAAAGAAATTTGTATATAATGTTCACCTACTTCGTGAAAAGCAGTGCCATATAGTTCTATATCTGCATCTACATCTTCTTGTATTGCAGTATAAATACCTCTAGCAGTTCTTATGTAATCGTTTTTACCTTGAGTTAAATTATTACCAAAAGCAAAACCATCATTTGCCGCCATTTCTAACTTATTACTATTGTTTACAGCATAGTGAACAGCTCTATGAAAATGATAATATTTTCCATGTGTCTCTGGATTATAACTAGTATCTTGTTGTATACCTATATAAGACATGTTATCTATAAACCAGTTGCTTCCATATTCGCCCTGCTCTCCTAAATCATTACCTGTAGTAGCAACTCCAAATTTAAATATTCTTAAAAACTTCATATAAGAACCAATAGAACCGTACATACTATAACCATTGGTACCATTTTTTCTTTGAAATAAACCATAGCTATATGAAAAAGCAGCGTGCCTTAAAGTTCCAGCTTTTGTAGCATCTGTCATTACTGAAGACTGATCAACCCCAACAATATTATCTTGAATACCACTATTACCTACTGTACTAACATTTAAAGGTGAAATTGGATTGTCTATATGAGACATCATAAAAGCTAAGTTATGAGGTATTGCTTTATATATGTTTTTACCATTACCAGCTTGCTGAGTACCACCACCAGCATTGTCACCACTATCAAACCAAGATCTAGCTTCAAAATATAAAGTATCATTATGATTTAAATTAGCTGCAAAAGGATGTCCACTACTAGAGTCGTAAGTACGAAAACTATCAGATGTTAAGTCACTCCACTGAGCACTCACAGTACTAATATTATGTATAGATATAGCGTTTGTTTTATTACGAGAATTGTTGTAGTTGTTAAAATTTACAAGGTTATTTAACGCACCACCTGCTCCAACATTAAAAGATGAATAATTTGAATCAAGGTTTAAGCTTGCAGGATCGCTTTTGTAAAATAAAGAATTATTTGACAATACTTGAGCTAACACACTATTTGTAGAGTTACTGTAAACATTATCAGTAATAAACGCATCTGCGTTAACTTTTGCAAAAAATCTACCGTCAAACTCTGGTTTATTTTCTATTTTAACAGTTAAAACTTCTATTACAACACCAGAGCTTAGATTAGAACTAGTCATTATCCAAGATATATCTGACGCTTCAAATTTATTTTCAAAAGTAATTTTATAATGCTCGTTACCGCTAGGCGCTGTAACTACTTGTATTGAATCAATATTAAAAATGTCTGAAACACGGTTGTTGTTGTCTTTAAATTTAACAACTATATCTTTTGTACTAATAATTTCTGTAAGATCAGGATTACCTTCTGTTCCTATCCAATTGTTTTTATCAAATGAAATAATTCTGTCTCCAGTTATAGGCCTTGTGCTAACATCGTCAAATAAACCTGTATTTATATTAGCGTTAATACCTCCAAGTCCTATGCTATTAAAGTTTTGTTTTATAAAATCAGGAGCATTAGCTGATATATCT
>CEPR01056642.1_pt1 | contig 15951 bp, 2 predicted proteins | sample 530431 | NCBI WGS metagenome assembly CEPR01 (sample SAMEA2620078, study PRJEB7988) | marine metagenome | isolation source: saline water (ENVO:00002010), including
AAAGTAAGTCTTTCACCAACTGAGAACTGACCTTTAACATCATAAACAGTAGCTGCTGTTCCAGTAACTACATCATATCTAAGGAAACCAGTAGCTCCACTAGAACTACCCTCAATGAATGTTGGGGTCGTGATGTCAATATTCTCATTAATTGTTAATTTTGTGTATGTTTGGACATCAAATAGTGATAAATCCCACTTATTTGTGTTTTTATTGGTCGCATCATAAGAACCGCTCTCCAGAGAGAAGTCATAAACTCTAGCAACACCGATTTCTTCACCAGCAAGGTCTGTTCTGGCAGCTCCAACTCTCTGACTTCTCAAACTTAGAGTGTTTGTGCTATCAAATCCAATAGTTGGTGATCCAGAGACGTTATTTACCGTAAATGATGGTCCAAAACCGAAGCTGACAGACTGATTTTTGAGATTTCTGGTCGTTCTTGCCTTTGGAGCGTCTAAAAATGTTGGTGAAAGGGTCTCAACGGGGTATCCTTTAACATATGCCTTTCCAGCTCCGATCTTATAGACCATAAGATCTTCAGAAGGTGTCTTACCACTTGTGGTGGTTTGATTCTGATTATAGACACCTCTGTTTCCGTAACCGTCATTTAAGCTCTCTTTGACAGTTGTTACGAACTCTTTTACATAATAATGACCAGATTCGTCAAAAGTTCTTGATGCTAACTCGTCTGCGAGGATATTATAGTCAGTTGCAGTGTTAGTTTCTCTTAAAAGACCGTTTTGGACCTCAGCTAATTGAATAAAATTCTGGTCATTGAAGTCATTTCTTGCTTTTTTAGCTAAAAATGCGGTAATTTCGAGTCTATCGGCTCCAGGAGCGGTAAAATTAGTGAAATTTTTAGCATTATCGTTCAATGTTGGGTCAACATCGGACGAAATTAGGGTTTCAGTGACATTTAGACCAACTCTGTAGTTGGGTTTGTTGTTATATTGGTCAAGAATGAGGATTTGGTCCTCAACATCGACGAAAAATCCTCTGAGAAAGTAAACACCAGCACCTAAAGCGAAGGCAGAACCAACAGCATTGGCATTTGAAGACAAAGATCTAGCAAAACCCTCTCCAGCGGCAATAAATGTCGTTGCAAAAGTGATATTTTCAGAGGTCAGGAGGACTTCATTGTCTGAAAATGTCTGAGTGGAGTTATTTGATGAACTTGACTCATAATAATCAACATATAATGTGCAAACACCTCTTTCAGATTCCTTATCAGTGATATATGTAACTACTTTAGCTGTTACTCCAGAAGTCGCACCAGTAATCTTTTTACCAACCAATTGTTGGACATAAAGATCAACAGGAATACCTAAAAAGTCAGAATCAATCTGAATTCCGTAAAATTTAGGCAAATAAGTCAATTGACCAGGGATAACCTTGGCACCTTCCCTAAAGAAGTGATTTCCCATGTCTTCAATTTGATTTTGAAGAATGGATTGAAGGTTGTTTAACTCCCTAGCCTGGACTGGATACGCTGGCTTGAAAAGAACTTTATAATAGTTACTCTGCGGATCAAAGTCGTCAAAATAAGGAGCAACGTTGAGGTTAGTTTCCTGTGGCATGATTTCTTATTAGAATTGCAAGATGATCTTTACGTCTTCTTTCTGGGATGAAGACCTTGTGACAGAAGGTCTATTATCAACGTAGATGGTATTTCCAGAATATTTTTTCACTTCTGGTTGTGCGATACCAGATGTGAAACTCTGACCCAAGTAATATGTCCTATTATTTATTACTGTACTTATACCCGCAAAAACGGTATCAATCCCGAGAGTGACTGAGCCACCTAGTATGTTGAATGAACCACCACTAACAATATCGACCGTAAATTTGTGAGCTTTGAACCCATAGATTGGATTAGCATCCAAAGAACCATCACTATTAAATCCTGCCGTGGTTTTGTCCTGCCACAATTTGAGAACTCCAGTGGTCTGGTCATAAGCGACGACTCTACCAACAGCTGTAGATCCCAAACCAACAGTTTGGGTGACATAATCGTCTGGTGTGAACACAGCTGAACTATATCCAATACCAGTAAGTTTCAAAGCAGTGACGGCACTGGCTTTATCAATATTTAAAAGAGCAGATGAACTGTATGCTTCTGGATTTTCTACTAACCCAACCCTTGAAAATTGGTTTCCAGTAATATAATCTGGATTGTCTGTATCATTTTCAAATCTAGCATATGTCAAGACATTGAATGCACCCAATTCTCTGTAAATGTCGTAACCATGACCACCATTTGGAGGAATAATTACGTTAAAGACTGGTTCTGTAGTTCCAGTTGGGACTCCACCACCAACAAGATCAACTGTTCCAAAGGTATAACCAGAACCACCAGATGAAATAGTGATAGATTCTACTTTTGAGTCATTATTTACAACTACAGTAGCTTCTGCACCAGTACCATCACCAACAATTGGTACTCTTGTGTAAGTGGTATTAGGTGTTCCAAGTGCAACACCACGATTTCTGATAGTTACAACCTTGAGTTGACCACTTGTGGAAGCGTTTTGTCTCACAGATATGTTGTTACTACCAGCATCATACCAGTCTGATGGTACTGGGATATAATCCGTAGAGTCAAACTTAATTGCTTGACTTGGTTTGATTGTATAGAGGTATTTCCAGATGTAACCGTCACCACTAGAACCAGCAGCTCTTGGTTCTAAGTCGGTAAAAGTAGGTTCATCAAGTGATGGTCCACCTTGATAATTATTTTCAGGGTTTGCATTATTGAAAAGACAGATGTAAACTCTATAGTCAGAGTTCATCACATAGTAGTTTGCATCATAAATGTCAGCGACTCCAGATGGCTGAGATTGTTTATCGATACTGATATCATTTCTCCACATGTCATAGGTTAAACCAGATGACCAAGTAGTTTTTCTAACTACCTGACTAACATCAGAAGAACCAATTTTCTTCAGAGCCAACATTGTATCCCAATAGTCATTAGACTCATTGAGATTATCTCTCGGAGAAGGTGGATTGGTGTCCCAATCAACTTGATAGTTAGTTGCGTTTGGGAGTCCAATAAATGCATAATAAGAATTTGTGGAGGATTGAATACCCGCCACAAAGTTCTTAGCATTTAAAATACGAAGTTGATCAGTGATTATCGCTGCCATTTTATTTGGACTTTTTTGTTATTTATTACAGTTTTGGGGTATTATATTTGTGTGTAATTAATAAACTTCAGAGGATTGGTTCTCCGAACAACACTAGAGGTTGAGATTCCAGTGTATCCATCAGAAAGATGGGATGGGAACTCCCGAGGAATTGATCTACCACCACTAAGACCAACCTTACCCCAACTAAAGTTACCAGTGGTTGTTGAACCATAACTGACTGTTCCAAGCTCACTTACATTAGTCTCGATTCTTCTGAAATATGTTGTACCGACACTTACAGTTGATGCACTCACAACTTGATATACAGCATCTGAGAAAGTTGATGCAACTGATAATGTGTTACCAGAGTTATCTTGAGTAGTCAGTGCAACTCCAACATCAATATTGGTATTGTAGATAGTTAAGAAGTCTCCAACATCAAGACTACTAATTGTGATTGCAGTTCCAACATAATCTATGTCTCTCAAGTACGAATCATTAGGAATCAATAAGTCAAACGTCATCTTGTTCTGTGAACCAGACTTAGATGTTTCAAATCCGATGATAGTTCCATAATCTCCTTCATAAGAAGAAACATTGATCTGTTCCTTGGTAACTCTTGGTCTTTCAAAGAGAACAACTGGAGATCCAGTATATCCAATACCACCATTGGTGATAGTGACTGATGAAACACCATCTCCTGTCAGAGTGGCTGTCGCTGTAGCTTTTGTAGAAACACCATCAGTAGATGCGATCGAGACTGTAGGTGCCACTGTGTATCCAACACCCGCTGTTGTTACTGTGATGGAAGAAATAGTTCCACCAACAGATACTGTAGCTGTACCAGAAGCCCCAACAATATTATCTTGTGAAACAATGGTAATGGTGTTTTGGAAGTTTCTAACAGTAGCTTCATTGGTAGCATCGAAGAGAGGTCTCAGGGTATCAACATATGCTACTGTGGATCCAAATCCAACAGGTTGAATCAAGTAAGAAGATGGATAAATTTCAGGTTCATATTGAACCCTATCCTTACCAACAACCTTTCCATTAATGATCTTATCAACTTTTTGTTTACACCAGGTTACTGGTCTCAAGATACTTCTATCAGTTGAAATACCAGGTCCTTCATAAACATTAGTTTGAACTGAATCAAGGGTGTTAATTCCAGTTACAACTCTAGCATCTTGATCGTAGAAGATACTCTGAGATGATGTGTTGTTGATATCAAGACTATCTCCAACTTTTATTGTTTCACGGATATTGGTTAAGACAACGTCAGTATCTCCATTGCCTCTGTAGAAGATGATCTTGGATGTATCACCGACCTTTGGTGGTTCAGTAAACTCAACAGTACTACCTCCATTAAACACATAACCTCTACCAGGTTCTTGAAGTACATCATTAATAAAGATAAGAAGTGTTTGGTCAACTTCAACTTTTGATTCAGGAGATGCTTTGATGTAAACCAATTCATTATTCAATTTCAATCTAAAGTCTCTTGTTACTCCATCAAACGAAGTATCAATCGTATCAAGAACTTGTAACTCACCGACAGTCCAACCACTAAAGTTATCAGTAAAGATCTTATCGACAGAGATTTGGAATTCTTCAAAAGTTACTGAAGTATCGGTTGGTATTCCAGTGGTTCCCCCAACAGGAACAGTTAATATCTCACCTTCACCATAACCATATCCACCATATCTAAACTCAAAGTCAACAACACTAGATCCCTGACCAACAACAATGTTGACTGTTGCACTCCTTCCAGCTCCAGCAACACTAGAAGAACTATACTGAACGGGAATGTTGTAATATGGAAGTGGATCATCAAACACTACCTCTGGTGGGTTAGTTGAAGTGTAACCACTACCAGGATTGGTTATAGCGACACTTACAATGTGACCACCACTAATTGCTGCGGTTCCTATGAATTGGAGACTTGGTGGACCATCAGTTTGAACACCAACATTTACAATCGTTTGAATACCAACTCTATAACCAGATCCACTATTTGCAATACTTACATTAGATATTGTACCAGCAGATGATACTACGGATGTACCTCCAGCTGCAACCAGTGGTTGATATCCAAGTCCATCAACTGTACCAGCAGAAATTATCAGACCACCAATTGGTATGTTACTATCATTTGGATCATAACCATTGACAATAGGATTGCTAACAAAATTCAATGTTGATATACCAGAAGTTTCTGTTATATCGTATGATCCGACATCTCCCAATCGACCTCCCTGAGGATTCTGGAAGATATTGTTGATGAGAATGATACCATTATCTGTTGAATATCCAACAGTATTGCTACCTTCATATTTTAAGGAATATGCGGTGGCGATTCCATTGAATTGATGTGATATGTCGTCAAAAACAATATTGTTCGTATATGGTTCAATTGGAGAATTGACAGGAGATCTTCTCATGAAAGTTCTACCCTGGAATTTGGAACTGGTTGTAATACCTGTCCAATCTCTAGAATCGGGATCTGCAGCCGATGTAGTGCTCAATGGTGTATTTCCGTATGGTGCTGAAGCGAAGTTAATCGTATTGTCAACAATATTATAATTACCAGATATCTTAGTAACTAAGGAACCATTAGTGTGTTCCGCAAGAGTAGAACCAAGTTGAGCTCTTCTAGTGGCAAATCTTGTTGAACCAGCAACACCAACATCAGTCAGGATGATATATTCATTATCAATTTTTACAATATCTTGAGATGTGAATGATGTTATACCTGCCACATCAAATACTGTATCAAATACTATATTTTGTTCTAAAGTTGTTGTGATCGCAGTTCCAGTTACAGGAGCCTGAATCATATTGTCAATGGCTACCAATGCTTTTGCATTTTGATTAGTGGCAGTGAATACATGAGAATTACCAATACCAAGAGAATCAATTGTGAAAATCTTTGGTGATAATCTGTTGGCCTCTTCTGCTGTAGAAGCAAACCTCAACCTAGCGTCATCAACTTTAACAACAAAAAGTTCATTAGGAAGTTTATCAGTTAAACCAATACCAGAAACTGTTGTCGTTGCAATTCCAACATTCGATATCGTTCCAGTTCCACCATTTGTATAGAGAATCTTTTCACCAGTTACAAAGAAATGATTAGGTATTGAGATGGTATCACCAGTGATATCAACAACATTAGAATCACTTCCATCAAAACCTCTCTTGAAGATATCAAGTCCTTCATGTTTGAGATCAAACTGTGATTTAAGATCAAATTTTGTTCCCACATAAGTACCACTTTCAGATTCAACCTTGACATTGTTATGGTCAATTTCCTTAGTAGCACTATTACTATCAAAGATTTTTAAATCAATAGCAAAAGTTCTAACATTTATATCAGCACTTGCGATTGGGGTATAAGTTAAATGTCTGTTTGAACCAACAGAAGTAAATCCGACTGAACCAAGGGTAGTAGGACCAGTTATGACATTTGCGTAATCAACTAAAGTTTCATTCGATGATGAATTACAGAGAACACATTCAAACATCTCATAATCATTGTTTGTTGTGTCAGTGACAACAACCACATTGTATGATGCACTAAATGGAGCGGTATAAGTCGAAATAGCAACAGCACTTGGTGAACCAGATGATGCAATTTCAGTATAAGTTGATTTCAACTGAGCAGTGCTCATATCAATACTTCCAGCAGTTGATCCAATGCCAGAGAATACAGTCAATGAAGTTTGAGATTGAAGAGTACCACCAGTATTTGGGATAAAGTTAATCTTAACAAGACCACTATCAATGAAAGCACGATAAGTTCCAAGAGATCCACTAGAAGATGTCAGATTAGTGTCTAACTGAATATCTGCGTATTCGACAGCGTATACATCTGTACCATCATGAATAACATTCATCTCAGTGGCGTCATACACACCAGACGAATTTTCAACCATAGTCAATACTTTAGCTGCCCTATTGGCTACCGCAAAAGAAGCAATTGTCGTCTCAGACCCTGGAATAGAAACTTGTTTACTAGTAAAGTCAACAATATCTCCAATTTGTGAATTTCCAATACCACTGATACCATCAAGAAGACTAATGGCAACAGTTGATGAATCATATTTGTTAAATTCAAACTTAACTGGATTGAATAACAACTCCCACCCATCACCACCAATCGCGTGATCATAGAAACCAAGTCCTGAATATGTTTCAATAGTAGCATATTCATTAACAAGTCCAACTACACCATTTTGAAGAACATTTACAATACTAAACTGTCTTTCGTCAGTATAAACATTATCTCTTACAAAGGTAAATACCTTATTGAAAATATGGTTTGTCTCATAAGAAGATACAGGAGAGAAACGTTCAGCTCTCTCATTACTGTTAAACTCACCACTGATGTCATCAATTGAAAGGACTCTGTTTCCAATTGATTGGAAATAATCAGCGAGAATTTGATTCTCGAAGAAAATTTCATCAGATACTAACTTACCATTAACATATTGAGTTCCTTCAGTTACAAGATCAAATTGAGGGAAACAATGTAAGTCAACTTCTCCGATAACATCAACAACAATCTCAACATTAGAATCTTGTCCTCTAACTCTACCACCACCTTCATTAGTCTCTTCACTCTCTAACTGGTAATCAGCAAACTTAGCAAAACCAGAAGTGTGATTGAAGTTACTTACTGGACCATCCCATTCTTCATATGGAACCCTACTAGAAAGTGAATATGAGAATTTCTGATAATATTCATTATTGGGAATTACTTGAAGATTGTCATTCAAGAATCCAACATTATCCTGCCAACCACGAATAATTGTGGCACCAACACCAGTTGTAATTTCAGCGTCAAAGTCAAACTTAGTAACAACAACAGCTTGAGTGTTGGAACTATTTCCTTTAACTACTGATCCTACTGGGAACTCCTTAGGTGTTATTACCTTAAGTGTATCAAAGTCAGGCTTCCAGGACTCAACAATACCCTCCAATTGACCACTAGTGACCGTTTCACCTTTTAAGAAATCATTAGTCTTCAGAGAAATATCAAAAATTGGGAAATGATTTTCAGGAATAACTCTAGCTACACCTGGTTGAGATACACCTGGAATCTGATTGTCTTCAAGTAAATCAAGCAAACTGTATTCAATATATGCTCCAGAACCACCAAGTTGTGGGAAGACCGCAGTTACAGGGAAGAGAGTGTAGTCATAGTCTACAGAATTGTAACCGACTCCAGTAGAAGCAGTTCCAATATTGACATTTTCAACTAAGACTTTTTCACCAACAGCAAATGGGAACTCTCTAGCCGTACTAAACTGTTGATTCAAATAAAGTCTTACAACTCTACTGGAGTTAGTATATGTCAGTGAAGAAATACCAACACCATTGGAGTTTTGAGTTGGAAGAATTCTAGGTGCAACATTGTATATTCCAGTGGTATTGGTTAAGATTTTTACTTGACTATTACCAATCTCATATTCGAGATCAACTTCAGGAACCACTTTATTTGTATAACCATCGATAACGACAAGTTTCGCTGGTGTCAGATAATTTCTTCCAAAAGAACTAATACCAATACTTTCAAAAGAATTGAGAGACTCCATCTCCAGAATTTCTGGAAGATTGGCTACTGGTCTTAGAGTTTCATCAGTTGGATAATCAAATCCAATATTATCAGAATCAAACCTATTTCTAAGAATTTTACCAATACTGTTGGCTCTTGATTTGAGAATTGCACCAGTACCAATGCCAGTGATGATACTAGTAACATTAGGTATCGTGGAATAATTGACACCAGGATATGTCACATCAATTTTACTAATTCCACCATATACTGCAGTTGAATCAGTGACGTATGTGGAAGTGGAATTTGATTTTGTATAAGTTGATGTTTCTGGAGTTTTTGATAATTGATAAGTGAATGTAGTGGAACCAATTCCAGTAATTCTATGGTTTCCATTAAAATTACTCAGTTCTACATTGATTTGATTAAATGGTGAGAAAGAATCCTTATCAATTGTAATGCCAGTTTTTGATACAAAGTTAAAATCTTCATTAACTGGATCAAACTTGTAGTATAGATTGGAAGCAACATCATCTGTCATTTCAATCGTAAGATTGGCAGTTGAGTCTATGCCGACTGTTCCAGAAGTTGTAACCTCAAAAGAATTATCTTCTTTTTTCCCAGTTGTTAAAAATCTCTTACTAAAATTCTGATCAAGATAGATACTCATCTTGAATGCCGAATACCTTACACCATTGGAAAGGAAAGAAAGTGAAGGATCACCCAGATTGAACTTAAGATTGTTATTCTTTCTAGTTACGACAAGAGGGTTGATCTTTGAAATTGTACCACCATCTCCTCCAGCAGTGAGATTAACAAAACTTGGTTCCTCTCTGGTAACTTCAAATTTTTCAGTAACAAGTTTAATGGTATTCTTGTCAAATGGAATGACATAATACATCTTGTTATTGACAAGACCACCAGTTGGATCATTAGAGGTGTGAATTACTTTATCACCAATAGTGAAATCATGATTTGATATAGTAATTGAGTTTGACTGAATAGTAACATTCTCGGAAGTAAATCCAACTGGGTTGAATACGATTCTTCTATTGTAATCATTATATCTTACATCAACGACTTGTTCATAGGTCGGTTTAACCGTCATCGTGACATTATCATCTTTCAAAAGACCATGTGTTGAAGCTGTAGATACAGTTACAGCAGTTACACTGGCACTTCCTCTAAGAACATCACTTCTAGATGTTTTGAGACTATGATAGTCACCAGATCCGATACTGGCAAAATAAAGTAAACCAGTTGTTTGTGCAATACCAACATACCCATCTGTAAGGGTCGAAAGACCAACCTTATGAGATGAGATACCAATCAGATCTTTGGTAATTGGAGTTGCATACAGTGTGCTGTATTCAGTTAGATTTACATAGGGATGAGCCGAAAGTCCATCCCAAACCTGCAAGGATGTTCCACCATTGGTATGGTAGCCAACTTGCTCATTGAAACCCAATCCATGATCTTTATAGTAAATCGCCTGTGTTGGGATGAATACTACAGTTGCACCAATACCTGGATTTCTAAATGTGACTGTCGTACCAATACCATTACCTGATATAGTACCAACACCAACAGATTCTGAAGGATCAAAATAAAACTCTTCATTAATTCTCAGATACTTTTCAGTAGTGGCTGATCCTGCAGTAATTGTGAATTTTCTGGGATCCTCAATGAGGACAGATCTACTGATATGAGAAGTACCAATTGAACCCTCTACTTCTCTGAGAACACGAATTCTTTCCGATTCTTTCTCAACATTCAGAACTTTTACCTTTTCAGTTCCGATTCCCAGAATGTCATTTGGTCTTATGGTTGGGTAATCAAGAGAACCAGAGACATAGAAATAAGTTGTAAGACCAGTGGCTCCAGTTGTACCAATACCCAATGAGACTAAGAAATTATCAGTTCTGATACCAACCTGATAGTTTCCACTAAAACTCTTATAGTAAGTAGAAAGATTATCAATACTGACAATATCTTTGTCTTTGAGATTGTGTGGTTGAGTGGCAAATCCAATAAATTGGTTGTTATTAGATTTGGCAAATTCAACATTTGAAACTTCAGTAGTTACAGCAGTTATTGTGTTGATTTTCTTACCATGAACATGAGAGACTTTTGCTCTAGCGGCAGTTTCTATTCCGTCTTCTTCAGACTCGAATGTCAATCTATCATTAACTTGATAACCACTACCACCAGTGAAAACTCCAACACTACTCAGAGAACCAAGAGAAGTTCCTGTGATGTTGATTGTCTGTTCTTTAATTTTATTTGAATTGAACAAAAATTCATATCCACTATATTTTTCATTAGTGTTATATGTGAATGTGTTTCTAAACCACTTATCAGATTCAATATCATAATCTATTTGATTTGATGTTGTTCTATAATTGAACTCGTTTCTCTTAGCAAAGAAAGAGTTTCCAACTACATATGGGAACTTAGGTCTTTTGTAGTTTCTAAACGGTCCAGAACCGTCTACAATGTTCTCAAAAGTGGTAAAGTAAGCATATGTACCCTCAGGATAATCTGGGGTCACACAGAACCTTCCATTGTGACTATCCAGGTCACCACCATTAGTAAACTTATAATCCTCAATAAAGAAACCCTCAGGGAATAAACCAACTGGTGGTCTATTTGAAGTATCTACAGATAATTCATATCCAGGTGTCATTTGTTTAATGATTCCACCGTCTGGATTTGTATATCCATATGGACCATAAATTGGACAACCATCATAAGCCCACCCAATAATTGGTGAGTGTGCTTTATTATTAATTTCTACTCCACCAAATTTGTCTAAATCTGGTATTCCATAATATTTCTTACCACCATTAAGAAGAACATAAGTATTCTCTCTTAATTTTCTTGGTGCATACAAGTGAGAATATTGAGTATTCTGTCCAGTAATGTTTTCATCAACAAATCCATCGTCATCATTAATTTTGTCAAAGTTTCTAGAGAAAAGATTTACATTCCATTCATTGATATTAAATTCTACTACAGCAGAGTCGCCAGGATTCTCAACTCTGATTTGAGTTTGACCTGCAATATAACCTGCACCAGAACTAATTATTTTAACTTCAGTAAGTCTACCATCTGTAATAACTGGAGTTAATTTACCATAATTACCAGGACCAGTAATAACTAAGTTTGGTGGGGAAACATAATCCTTACCAGGATTACCGATGACAATATCAACGATTCTGCCATTATTGATAACTGGTTGTACTTGGGCTTCAGTTCCACCCTCAAAGAAGAAATCAGGTTGTCTGTCGAAGTTGAGAATCTCTGATGAACCATATCCAACACCTTCACTTGTAAGATCAATAGAATCGATAGAACCTCTGAATACTGGTTGAATCCTACAATTAAAAGTTTGTCCAGAACGACTATCAATTCCAGTAACACCATCAACAGAAACTACAATGGGTTTGTAATTGAAAGTTCCATTACCAACACCCGTAATATCAACAATGATATCTCTATTAAAGAAATATTTGGGAGCGGTATTGCCAGAACCAACCTCAATCAGTGAGAAATTGTCACTATCAATTTCTTTTACATAATAATCCTTTGATTGTGTGATACCAGATACTGGACTTGATCCAGCGGTATATCTAATAATTTCTCCAGTTTTGTAACCATGTTTCTTGATCTCAAAACTATTTGTAGCAGTAGAAATACCAGTCGATACAATCTGTCTTTCTTTATTCTTATAACCAGAACCAGGATCTGTAACAACAACACTGGTCACAACACTCTTTTTATCAGCAGTCTTAATAGACTGAACACCTGTTCCAAAGTCATTGAGTTCTACAGTATTAATACCAGATTTGGAATCAGTTGGAGTGTTGTGAAGTGTAATGGTAAAGTTATCAATAACATTTACGAAATAAGAAGAGTTTGTGGACAAACCACTAACACCTTTTAATCCCTTTGAGTCATAAATTACTCTCTCATCTTGTTTAAACTTGTGGAAGCTACTAAATCCAATTCTGTCACTTGTGAGAGTGAGATTGCCATTGGATTCAACATTAACATCGACTTGATAAACTATATCAGTTAGGTTTACTTCAGCTTTAGCTGCTACGTCTGGATTACCACCACTAATAGTAACTACTGGTGTATTTTGGAAATCAAAACCACCATCAATAAGATCTATTCTTTCAAGATTTCCTTCAACAGCAACTACACCAGTTGCTCCAGTTCCTACAGCATCTCTAACAACAAATCTTGGAGGATTGATTACATCATATCCTGATCCAGGACCAGTTACTATTAACTCTTTAATTGGTCCATAGAAAATAGAGTCATCAGATTTATAGTTAAGAAGTTCGACACCATTGACGAACATTCCATTGTAACCAGGAACGGTTGTGAAAACTCCAGATTCTTTGACTGGTGTTGAGAACTTTCTAAAGATCCCCTGTGGTTCAAGGGTTTTGCCGTAGAAGTTAAAATAACAAAATTCATTATCAGTTACAGTTCCACCGAAAGTTACATACTTTTCTTGGAACAAATTAGCTCTACTCTTAGCTAATTTCAATGCATTATCACTGTACTTTCTTACATAATAAACACCCTCATCTAAATTATCAAATTGACTATATGTGGTGAATGAAGCGGAAGTGCCGTCTGGGTAAGTTGTAGTGGTTACAATTTTTCCATGTTTGTAGAAAACAGCATCACCAGTGTAAAAACCATGAACGGTTCCAAAATCAATGATATCTGAACCTGCAGAAGAAGCTGAACCAGAGAATATTATTCTTTTATTGTATGGGTCGAGTGATGTGTTTTTATATACTGGGAGTGAGTTTGATGCAACAAGAACATCCCCACCAAGATTGGAATATGTATCTTGTACATTTGCAATATACTTATTAAGATAATTAAAATCTGAAGATTCTGTTTTGAGAATTTGATTCTCAACCTTCCAGATATTGTTGACGTTCAGTTGGATTGATGATTTGACAATAAAAGATTTTTCAGAAGTAACGCTCAGAACAGAAGCAAGAGAAGTGTTACCAGTATTGTCAGATAGTATGACATCATATCCAGGTCTTACATGGTGGTTGTCATATGTGTTAACGGTATACTTGTTTTCAAGAACGTCAGTTAATTCAATCGATGTGGCGTTATAGAAAGACTTAGTATTGTATGCCCATTCTGATGAATTTATAGACTCATCTTCAAGTCCAAGAGATTGAATATGAACTGTATCACCTTTTTCATAATTGTAGTTGTCCGAGTTTACCTCTAATTCTTTGAGAGTTGAAACGATCTTTACTCTTATTTCTTCGTCAGTGCCAATACCAACATATGCATGAGCATATTCATCAAGTCTTACATCCGTTGTTTCGTTTAATACAGTCGAAACGGGGTTGACGTTTAGAAATTGTTTTATATTTTTTCCAGTGTATGCAATTGATAATGAAGTTCCATCAGTATCAACGATTTCAAGTGTTCCTGTTTCAGGAAAACTCACTGTGGAGTCAACATCAATGATTGTTGCACCAGCAGCAACTTGTGTTAAAATTTTTGTTCTTGGGATTGATGCAAAATAACCATACAATGATCCATCAGTATTGATATCCCTATCATAACCATAATCAATACTGAGTTGATAGTAATCACCACCACCATATTCAATTTGAGCAGCACGAGTTACCGTTCCACGAGCACCAGCAGAATTCTGGAAAAGTGTAAGACTTTGTAAATCTAGTGGGTCACCAATATCTTTCTTTACGACAATATCCTGAGTTACACTATATGTTGAATCAGATGGTCTGAATAGAAACTGACTCGGACGAATAATATCAACAGTCTCACCAAAGAGAGCTTTAAAAAGTATCTTATATGATAAATCTGTTCCTTTTGTTTTGTAGAAACTGTCACTATTAATAATGAAGTTCTTTTGATCAGTCTTTAAATCTCTATTACCAAACCCTGGACTAATTTGTCTCTTTAATTTCGTAAAGAATTCTTGTAAGAACAGAATATTTAAATTTTCAACTACATCATCATTCGAGTGATTTTGGGGAAGAGTAGAACTGTCAAATGTCAATCTGTCTGGGACACTAGAGGTGTATGAAGATGTCCCACTAAATCCTCTCTGACAATTTTGGAATGTATTGACAGTTTTTGTCTCATACATTATAATCTCATTACCAATTCTAATGAGACCATTCTTATCTACAAATCCATTAGTTGAATCTACAACAATATCTTGTTCTAAAGAATCAATCGCACCATCAAGATTTGTACTAGTAACTAAGTTACAAAGATTATCTACATTTACATACTTATCAATGTTCTGCAACAGATCAAGTGTGGCACCCTGAGTTTCCTGAGAAACGTAGTACTGTTCCAAGAATTCTGAAAGTAGAGGAAAGTCTTCCCTTACGAAATCTGGGAGCTGACTCGCAACTACTTCTTGAAATTTGACTCTATCTATTGTTGACATTATTTTTACAATCTTAGTAAGATGAACCTGATGAACTGGAACCTGATGAACCAGAACTTGTGGTTGTGGTCGTGGTTGTGGTCGTCGGAGTAATTGTTGATGTAGTCAATCTAGAAACAGTTTGATTGGTTGTAGATGTTTCTGTTGTTGATATTGATGATCCCACTGAATGTCCTCCTTTACCACGAACCAAGCTTCCATTTGAAAAACTTGAAGATACAATGTAAGTTCCACCTGATGTATCACTTCCTGAAGAGATCGAATCAGGAATTGTAGTTATATTAAACCTGGATGGATCCATTTGTAAGTAGAGATCTTGAAGACCAATTACATCGTTTGAATAAGGACAACATGAAACTTCAATGAGAGAAGTACCACGAACAACTTCAGTTGATAACACATTCATTGGATTCAAACTAATGAGTCCTTTCACATAATCAATGGTTCCAATGTTCCTCTTAACAATAACTGGTTGATTTGGTGAAGCTAATCTAAACAAGAAAATTGTTCCTGTATTCAAATCTGCATTTGGTGAATCACCCATGTAAACAGTTCCACTGATACCACTTACAGTAAAACCAGAAGTTTTAATATTAAACCCAATTTGATTTTTGACATGGATACGATTTCCAAATCCAATACTGTATTCAACAAACTGATTTAAAGAAGGTGATAAGTCTCTCCTCATGTGGACTATGGTAATGTTCGACGTAATTAAATCACTACTGTCGTCAATCACTTTAGTGAATTTACTATACTTAAATCTAGCCCCAAACTTATTTAACTGAGTA
>CEPR01108686.1_pt1 | contig 15911 bp, 20 predicted proteins | sample 530431 | NCBI WGS metagenome assembly CEPR01 (sample SAMEA2620078, study PRJEB7988) | marine metagenome | isolation source: saline water (ENVO:00002010), including
CTTTCTTTAACTACATTAAAACCTGCAGTTACAATATGTGAACCGTGAGTCCATGCATCTGTAATATCTTCAGGCTTTCTAATACTACCTGAAATAATTTCACAATTTAAATTATTCTCTTTAATAAATTCATTAGCTTCTCCAAGAGCAAAATGAACATTAACTTCACTATCTCTCGCTCTGTTATAAAACAACGAAACATATCTAGCTCCAGCAGCTGCTCCCAACATTAATTGACCTCCAGTATAACAACAAGTACAGTTAATATCAATACCAATATCAGCAAGGTCTTGAATAACTGGTAGTTCATTCCAACCAATAGGTATTTTAATGTTTAGGTTACCATAGTCGATATGCTTTTTTAAACTAATTGCTTGCTGCTTAATTTCTTCGGGCTCAACCGCGAAAACTTCAACACTAAAAGGAATTTCATAACTAGTAATTACTTGTTTTTCTTTTAAAAGATCAGCAATTTTTTGCATATGTTCAAAATAATCAGCTTTAGGCTCCTTTGACATAAGTGAAGGGTTAGTTGTTACACCACTAATTATACCTCTATCGATAGATTCAGAAATCTCTTCAATATTAGCTGTATCAATAAATAATTCTCGCATAATTTATTTTATATTATATTTTTTATTTTTCAACAAATTTATAAGTTTTACCATCTTCTACTATATGTGAATCGTTATCATCATCTGTTGTACTAACTTCAATTATTATAGTATCTTCAATAGCCATTCTCATATGCATTAAACCAACAGGTATATGAACTACATCTCCGTCATTTAAAATTATAGACTTATTTTCACCTCTACCTATTCTTAAACCTAGCTTAAGCTGACCCTTTTCAATATAATATGATTCTTTTTTATGAACATGATACTCCATACTACTTTGAGTACCAGCTCTCATAAAAATCTTTTTAATACTATATCCATCTTGATCAAAAAGAGTAGACATATAACCCCAATATTTTTCTTCTTGCTTTACTACCTTTTCGACTTTAGGCAGCTCTCTAATTCCGTATTTGTTATCCTTGTCCATAATATTTTTTTGAACCGTGTTTTCTATCAAAATGCTTATCTAGTAAACACCTAGGTAGTTTATGATGACAAACTCCTATATTTTCTGATAAAAAGGCTAATTCAGCTATCTCTTCTATCACTATAGCATTTTCAAGAGCTTGTTTTTTATTAGCTCCCCAAACATATACCCCGTGATTCGGTAATAAGCAACCAGGCATAAGTTTATAATCAATTTTATTATCTCTAAAATAATTTACTATACTTAATCCTACCTTTTTTTCATAATCATTTTTAACTTCATTTTCAAGCAAATCATAAACTACAGGTATATCGCCATAAAAATAGTCTGCATGTGTTGTACCATAGCAATTGATAGGTCTTCTTGCTTGTGCAAAAGCTGTGCAATATTTTGAATGAGTATGAATAACATAATTTACTTCTTCAAAATGTTTATATATTTCTATATGAGTAGGTGTATCTACAGAAGGCTTTCCACCCTTTAAGTTAACTCCCGTAGATATAGTTACTTTACTCAAATCACTAGATTCAAGCTTACTAACATCTATACCCGAGGGCTTAATTATTACACATTCATTTACCCTATCTATACCACTAGCATTACCCCAGGTAAGCTTTACTAACCCTTCATCAACTATCTGTTGATTAAGACTTATAACGTTCTGATATAATTGATTTAAATACTTCATAACTTGGAGGAGTTGCTCCCTCAGTTTCTGTTGCGAGACTTGCCCATATATTACAAAAATCTAAAGTTTTAAGAGAGTTATTAAGTTTCATAACTGAAGCCATGGCAGTAAAACTATCTCCCGCGCCGCACGTATCAATAACTTTTGCTTTTCTAGGAGGATAAACTATACCTTTATACCAACAACCTTTACTACCCTTAGTAACTATTTTATCTGTTTTTAAATTAAAAAATTTATTCTCTTCTTCATTTAGGACAAATAAAGAGCAATGCTTAAATTTTTGTAAATCTAATTTTTTCTTATTACCCCAATCTGAAATTTGAGTATTGACTATACAAGGAATTTTTTTACTACTACAAAGCTTAGTTATCGATAAAATTAAATTTTTGGTTAAAAGACCAGTTCTGTAATCACTGAGAATTACCGATTCATATTGATCTATGATTTCTATTATTTTAGTTAAAACTACTGATTCTTCATCTTTACTAATATATATTTTTTTATCATGATTTACCTGCAGGTGCTTATAATTATTACCTTTTCTATTTATGTAATACCTACTCTTTACATTATTTTGTTTATGTAAATTAAAATATTGAATATCGTTATCTTCTAATATATTAGTTATAGCTAAATCGTTAAAAGCTGTAATAAAACAAACTTCCCTTTCTAAAGCTCTCAAATTCATTACTAAATTACCCGCACCTCCTAGCTGCTTTCTTTTAGAAATGAATTTTGTTTTTATAGTAGGGGATTCTAATGATAATCCTACTGCTTCAGTTTCTATATATTCATCAGTGATCAAGTCACCTATAACTAAAACTTTTTTACGATCTAACATTTTCTCTTACTTTTTCTATTACTTTAGTAGTTGAGTAAGTAACCTTATCTAGTAAAGGAGCTACCTTAATATCAATGTGTTTAGGTATATTGTCTCTTTCTCGTACTTCATCTGCAGTAAACTCCCCACCTTTAACAACTATATCGGGATTAATATCATTTATTATAGACTCTGATTTAACATTATCAAAAATTATTACTTCATCAACTACTGATAGAGATAATAATATATTTTTTCTATCTTCTTCATTATTAACTGGTCTTTCAGGACCTTTTAATTCTCTAGTAGCTTTATCAGAGTTTATACCAACTACAAGTTTATCTCCTAAACTTTTAGCAAAATTTAAAACTTCTAAATGACCTTTATGAAGCAAATCAAAAATACCATTAGTAAAAACAACTGTTTCAGGTTTATGGTCAGATATTTTTTCAACTCTTTTTACATGCCTGCCTTCTCCAAATGGCGTATCAAGCCATTTTTCTAAAATCTCTTTAGCATTTTGTGTAGTAGATATCCAGCTACCCAAACATAAGACGTTAGAATTATTATGCTCTCTACACTTAGGAGCTGAATCTAAATTATGAACTAATGCAGCTCTTACATTTTTAAACCTATTAGCAGCTATACTCATTCCTACACCTGTACCGCAAATAAGAATTCCGCGCCCTATCTCTTTGTTATGAATAATAGTACTTAACTGATTAGCATAATCGACATAATCAACAGTTTTTGAATTATAAGGTCCTAAATCAATAGGATTATAACCTTCCTCAAGAAGGATCCACTTTAATTCATGCTTTAAACTTATTCCGTTATGATCACTAGCTAAAAGAATATTTTTATCTACCGTTTTCAACACTATATTTTATATAACTATTTGCATTTATCAACCATATCTCTTATATATTATATTAATGTGTTTAAGTAGCGATAAAATTAGAGAGCTATATAAAAAATTTGTAGAGGTAAATTATACGGATGAATATAAAAACAGATATGTCCCTCTTCCACTTGAAAAAAACAATAAAAGGTGGAAGTGGGAAGGTAAAGATTTTCCTAGAGTCATATCATTGTTAGAATTTGAATCTTATATAGAAAAATATAATTTTCAAATTGATAAGCTGCTTCTCTTTAACGGTGAACAAGATCCTGAAATTGAATATTTAAAAGGTAGGTATAAAAGCTATTTAAATGTAAATTACGAGGATAATGAAAAAAAATATGATTTGCATAATTTACAATTAAAACAAAATAATTTTGATTTTTGTATTTTATCACAAACGTTAGAGCATGTATATAATCCTTCTCTATGCCTTAAAAATATTAAAAAATATCTAGCTGACGACGGTTATCTCTATATTAACGTACCAGCTTGTAATGCACCACATAGCGAACCCTTTCATTACTACATAGGTTATACACCGATGGGGCTAGCTGCTTTAGCTGAAGAAAACGGTTACAAGATAAAAGAAATAGGTCAATGGGGAAACGAAGAATACTTAGTTAAACTCTGGACAAGAAATCCCGGGTGGAGTGAATATAGGCAGCTAGAAAATCCGGGCATAAATGAAATAGAAAATCCAGTTATAACATGGGCACTTTTACAAAAATAGGCTTATTATGTTTAGATGATCAAGAAGAAGTTGGTCACATAAATTTTGATAATTTTAGAAAAGCTTTAAAAAACTACTTTACAGGTAGTAGCTTTATTGATATTACTACAAAAGATCAACTACATGAAATAGACTTACTTATTATAGTAGACGAACATTTTATACCCCATGTAAATGTATGGAAAGATGATGAATTTATTAACACATTAAATGAACTGAACTTGAAGGTCTTACTCTTTAATATTGAAAAAATATTTAGTAGTCAATTTCCTTGGAACGCAGATCATCAAAGAAAAGTAGAAACTATTAACAACCTGACACAATTATTTGGCGATCTCGAAGACCGTAAAATAAAAGGCGCTATTCTAAATAAGCATGGTCTCTTATCTAAGAGTCAAAAATTAAAAGTAGAAAATAAAGAAAAGAAAAATAGTATAGTATTTTTAGGGCAAGCAGAAGGACCGCAGTATTCTAGAAGACAGCAAATTTTAAATTATATAAGCAGTAGGTCAACTAAAATTCCTCTTGAAATTAAAGTAACTAATAGAAAACTTACCTATCAAGAGTACCTTGAAATTTTATCAAGTTATAAATATGTTCTTAACCCATTAGGTTGCGGGGATTTTATAAATTTAAGATTTTATGAAGCTTTAGAACTAGGTTGTATACCTATTCAGCAAGTAACACCAGAAATGCTAGAAGCTTACAGTAAGGAGCTAGAATACAGTATTAATTTCATTCACCCCGAGGATATAAATCTTAAAAAAGAGTTTAAACATATGGATTATTATCTGGAGGATTATTTCGAAGAATTAAACCTACAAAAAATATTGAATTCCTAAATTATTAATATAATATATATATATGATTATTGATCAACAAGTTTATAATGGAGACTTAATTCATGAGCGCTTTGCTTATAAGTTCTTTCGAAAGGAAGTATCACCCTTCGGTAATATAGTGGCTTTTAGAGCTCCTATGTATGTTAGCGATAATCTCATTGACTTGGAAGATACTCTAGCTAAAGACTTTATTCATTCTGACGATGCAATTAACTTTTGCTGGGAAATACCTAATATGTGTCCTTTGGGTGCTGTTGCTTTTCAACGATTATTTAACACAACGATTGCATCTATGATTGGTCAAGCGATCAATAAAGGCATTTCTATGAATGGAGATGATATTATGGTAAATGATACATTTATTGGAAGCGATGATAAAAAATACGAACAAGGGAAAGTAAGCGTATCAATTACTTATAGTAAAGATAATGTAGCGCTAGGTCACACGGGTATTAATATTAAAGCTGGTAAAAAGGCTCCTGGGTTTGCTTATTCTAGTTCTTTAACTGATGCGCAAGTTAATCAAGTTATGGATGCTGTTGTCACTGCGTTTAATCTCGAAGTTAAAGATCAATGGATAGCAACTACTAAAATTATTTTATGAAAAGAGCTCTTATAACAGGTATTAACGGACAAGACGGATCTTACTTAGCAGAATTTTTACTTGAGAAAGGATATCAAGTTTATGGGACTGTTAAACGTAATTCAGTTTCAGAAAACCAAACTGCAAGGTTAGACAAGATTTTTCCTAAAGTAGTAGATAATTTAATTTATGCTGATCTTAGCGATCTCTCTTCTTTACTATCTGCTATTCATATATCACGTCCTCATGAAATATACAACCTCGCAGCGCAATCACATGTAAGAATTAGTTTTGATCAACCAGTATATACAGCTCTAACAACTGGTGTTGGTACTTTAAATTTATTAGAAGCTACAAGAATATATGATCCCTCTATCAAAATTTATCAAGCATCTTCCTCAGAAATGTTTGGTAATAATATTGATGAAGATGGCTTTCAACGAGAAACTACTCCAATGAGTCCGGTTTCACCTTACGGGTGTTCAAAAGTCTTTTCTTATAATATATGCAGAAACTATAGAAAGTCTTACAATATGCATATTTCTAATGGTATTTTGTTTAATCATGAATCTCCAAGAAGGGGCAGTAACTTTGTAACCTCTAAAGTAGTAAAAACAGCCGTACAAATTAAAAAAGGTAAAAAAGATGAACTTAGATTAGGTAACCTAGATGCAGCGAGAGATTGGGGGCATGCAAAAGATTATGTTGAAGCTATGTGGTTAATATTACAAGATAATAAACCCGATGACTATGTATGTGCAACGGGTATATCCCATACTGTAGGTGATCTTGTTAACTATACTTTTGACAAATTAAAATTAGATCCATCAAAGTATATTAAAACTGATGAAAAATATTTTAGACCTGAAGAGCTAGATGTATTGAAAGGTGATAGCTCTAAATTACGTAATAGGTTAGGGTGGGAGCCAAAATATTCTTTTGAAGATATGATTGACGAGATGATAGTATATTGGGATGAAAAAATATAGTGATTATTCCAGAGCTATACGGTGGGTTAGGTAATAATCTATTTCAAATTGCTGCAGCATATGCTTTAGCTAGAGAAGTTAATACACCTCTCGCCATTAACTACGAAAGACATAGTACACCTTGTTTCTTTCACCCTATTAGATATAAAGATAATTTATTTAAAAAAATTAATAGCACTACTGCAACTTTTAAAAACGTATACTATGAACCTAACTTTACATATGATAAGATACCATATCAAAATAATGTAATTTTAAATGGTTATTTTCAAAGTTTAAAATATTTTGAAAAATATAAGGAAGAGGTAAAAAAATTATTTACCTTTCCTGATTCCGTTAAGTATGATATACTGCAAAAAATTGAAAACGTGGAAGGTGAGTTTATAATTAACCATATAAGAAGAGGGGATTATAAAAATAATAAAACCTATTCGAACATTTCGAAAGACTATTATAAACAAGCTCATGACTTTATAGAGAGCAAAGAGCAAAAAAAATTAAAAAATATTTTTGTTACTGATGATAAAGATCAAGTAAGAACTGAATTTGGTAATAATAATATAATTATTGAAACAAAAAATGAAATAGAAGACATGTTTATTTTGACTCTAGGTAATTATTTTGTAGGATGTAATAGTACCTTTTCATGGTGGGGAAGCTTTTTTGGAAAACATAAATTAAAAGTTTTTCCTAAAAAATGGTTTCATAAAGGTGGTGAAACATTAAAATCAAAAGATATATATAGAGATGATCTATTGTGTATATAGTTATGAACTTTTTTCAATTACAAAATAAATTATTTTATTCAAAAAAAGATAATGCTGGTTTTTTAGATCCAGAAGGTGAGCAAGCATTTGTACCTTTTCTTTTTAATAGATGGTTATCTTTTTATAATGATAATATGTCGCTTTTTACTAATGAGACTTTAAATAAGTTTAGTACAATTTTTGAAGATAAGCAAAGAGCTTACAGAATGTATTATTATTTAATTCCACGCTTAAAATGGCAGAAGATATCTTATATTAAAAAAATTAAAAAAGAAAAAGAAGAAGAAGATAGTTTACAACTAATGGCAAAGAATAAAAATATTTCTGTAAGAGAGCTTAAACAATATATAAAAGATTATGAGTAAAGCATTAGTTACAGGAGGAGCGGGATTTATAGGATCTAATTTAGTTGATAAACTAATAGATTTATATGACGAAATAGTTGTAATAGATAATCTATCTAGTGAAACGAACGAAAAATTCTATTTTGCAAAACATACGCATATTAAGTATTATGAATTGGATATTTGTGATTATGAAAATACCCGTAGGTTATACAACGATGTAGATGTTGTTTTTCATTTAGCAGCTGAATCAAGAATACAACCAACTTTAAATAACCCTATATTAGCGGCTAATACAAATACAGTAGGAACTTGCACAGTTTTACAATGCTCAAAAGAAGCAGGTGTAAAAAGAGTAATTTATAGTTCAACATCATCTGGTTATGGATTAAAAAATACTATTCCATTAGATGAAAGTATGACAGATGACTGTTTAAATCCATACTCAGTAACTAAGGTTGCTGGAGAAAAATTATGTAAAATGTATTACGATTTATATGGTTTAGAAACAGTTGTTTTTAGATACTTTAATGTATATGGAGAGCGACACCCAATTAAAGGACAATACGCTCCAGTCATAGGTATATTTATTAGACAGAAAAATGATGGTGAAAAGCTTACTATTGTTGGAAACGGTGAAAAGACTAGAGACTTTACACATGTTTATGATATAGTTGAAGGTAATATTCTTGCAAGTAATTTAGAAAATAAAAAACCTGTCGGTCAGTTAATTAATTTAGGTACGGGAAAAAATTATAGTATTCTAGATGTAGCTAAATTAGTTGGAGGTGAGTATACATTTATTAAAGATAGATTAGGTGAAGCTCAAGATACAAAGGCTAATAACAGTAAAGCTAAAGATTTATTAGGCTGGAGACCAAAGATAAAATTAGAAGATTGGATAAAAGATAATAATTAAGTAAATAGAGTTATGGCAATGGCAAGTATAGATAATTTGGCACCTACAAAAAGTCTTATTGATTTAACTCAAAAAGATAGAGGTGATTTTGGTCTAGAAGATTATGATCTAGATTTTATTTTTGATGATATTCTTTTAGTAGAGTATGTAGATGAAACTGATGAAGGAGACGAGGTTATCAGAAATGGAATTGTTGTACCAACTAATGCTTTAACTAAAGCGTGGAGAAAAGGAAGAATAATCTTAGCTGGTCCTGAAACTAAATATGCTAAAGAAGGTGATATTGTTATCTTCCCTAATAACATGGGGGTTACTATTTCAAATATTACTGTCTCCGGTAAGAAGAAAGTCAAAAAAGGAATCTTTTTAAACGAAGAAAGAATGTTTGGTATCTGTAAGCGCAAAGATGATAGTTCAAAGAGCAGCTCTTAATTCTATACTACTTAATAATGTAGTAGATATAAGATTCGCAAGGAGATCACCAAAGCCGGGCTTCCCTCCTACACGTAGAATGTTATGCACAAAGTCTACAACGTTATTAAATTCTACAAATGGGCGAATTACTCTTAACTATACCCCTCCAAAAAACCCTCCTCAAACTAACGTAGTTGAAAAGAATTTAATTATCGTATGGGATATATTAATGCAATCATTTAGAACTATAAGTGCAGATCAAGTTAATTTAATAGAACAATGGCCAGCTAATGATACATTTTGGACCCATTTTAATGAAAGTATATATCCAATGTCAGCTGATCAAAAGTTGGAATTTTTAAAATCATGAATTTTAATTTAGAAAAAGTAACACAATCACTTAAGCCTTTACTTTTATCTAATGTAGAGATACGAACAGATAAAAAGTTACTTAAGCGTGGTCAATTAAAACTTTTTCAAATTAAACAATACAATGTATTCTTAACTCTTGAATATGAAGGAAAAACAAAAAATCTTGAATTACCTTACCCATTTAGAATTGAACCTAGAGAAGATAGTATAGTATTTAACTATGAACTCAGCGCTTTTATACCCGATAAAAATGCTATCTTTGTAAAGTGTATGGATAGTAGTTCAAAATCTAAACTATACGACAATCTCTTATACTTCTTGATTAAGGATAATCATACAGTATAATAAGGCGTGATTGCCGGTCTACTAAATAGCTTTCCTGAAGGATATGACCCTAACCCTCAACAGGTAAAGCTCCTTAAGAATATAGATCAAGCTTTTGAAGATGGTCATAAATTTGTAGTTTGTAATGCTCCTACCGGTTCCGGTAAGTCGTTTATATCTAAAACTATTGGTAATATTGCAGATCAATGTTCCGAAGAATATAGATCAACAGTGACTAGTTACTTAGCTTATAAACGTACGCAAGGAGGTGGCTATACTTACGAGGAAGAATGTTTAGAAGAAAGCCCTTTCGGCTGTACAGCATTAACAATTACTAAAGCTTTACAAGATCAGTACAAGGATTTATTTGAAGATATTGAAGTATTAAAAGGTAAATCAAACTATCAATGCGCAGTAGATGAAAACTATAATGTAGAAGTAGCTCCCTGTTTACATCTACCGAAAATAAGAGAAGAATGCTGGAGTAATAAAACATGCCCTTATTATGAGCAACGAAATGTAGCTTTGACTTCTAGGTTTAATACTCTTAATTATAATATGTTCTTTTCTTTACCTGAGCACTTAAAGAAAAGACAGTATTTAATATGTGATGAAGCTTCGGAACTAGAAGATCAATTAGTTAAGGAATTTTCTTGTTATGTTAGTTTTGATTTTTTAAAGAAAGTAGATATTGAAATTAGACCTTTTTATACAAAAGGTAATAATGTAGCAAAATGGATTAGTATTTTAACTTTAGATCTAAAAGAAAGAATTGACTGGCTTAAGGAAGTTATAACTACTACTTCAAAAGTAAAGCAAAAATTTATTTTAGAAAAGAAGAGAGAGCTTATAAGTCTAAATAATTTACATTCTAAGCTTTCGTTAATTATTGAAACTTGGCATGATAGTGAATATGTATATGATAAAGATGCAAAAGGTATAACATTTATGCCTCTTAAAGTAGATAAACTTTCTAATTACCTATTTAAATATGCTGATAAAGTTATATTAATGTCAGCTACTATTATTGACCCTTCAAATTTCTGTAAGACGTTAGGTATTAAAAAATTTAAGTATATTGAAGCTGAATCATCTTTTGACTTTAAAAAAGCGCCTATATACTGTACTACTAAAGTAAAACTAAATTATTATAATATGGATAAAAATCTGCCGAAAATAGTAAAGCAGATTGATGAGATATGCAAATTTCATAAAAACGATAAAGGTATAATACATTCACGTAATAAAACAATTACAAGTTATATAGCTGACAGACTTTCCGGTAGGAGATTTCTAGCTAGAGAGCCAGGTATTCGTAATGAAGAAATACTTGATCAGCATACTAACAGTAATGAGCCTACTGTTCTTATATCTCCTTCCATGTCTTATGGCGTTGATTTAAGGGATGATTTAGCTAGATTTCAAATTATTATTAAAGCTCCTTATTTACCTACCAAAGATAAGCGAATAGAAAAGATGATGAAAGACGATTTTATATGGTATGAGAATAAAATGCTTTGTTCTCTTATACAATCTTGTGGTAGGGGTGTAAGATCTCATAAAGATTACTGCACGACATATATTTTAGATGCCGCGGTAGTAGAAAGTATTATTAAAAATAAACATAAGCTTCCGAAGTACTTTATAGATAGGTTTTGCTAATAAATATATATATTGAAAAATAGAGCCTTTCATTTTGAAATTAAAGATCTACTTACGCAGTTTATAGCAGCGTTTGACGATACCGTTATATCTCGTTTCGATAGGAGCAGAAACCCAAAACAAAATGTAGAAGTACGTTATGTATTTGCACCTAAGCAACGCGTAATGTATGATATAGTTAATAGAGCGCAAAATTTAACATTACCGGTAGTTGCTGTAAATCTAGCTAGTGTAACGAGAGACGAGAGTAGAGTCTTTAACAAGTTAACACCGACATTTGTACCAGCAAGCTTAACTGATGCTCCAGAAAAATCATCTAAGTTTTTAATGCCTGTTCCGGTAAACCTAGAAGTTAACATGTCAATAATGACTCGTTACATGGCTGACGCAGATCAGATAGTTTCTAACTTCGCACCCTATAATAATCCTTATATAATTTTATCCTGGAAAGTGCCTCAAGATTTTGGAGCTGAATTTGATCAAGAAATAAGATCAGAAGTACTATGGTCTGGTAATTTAAACTACAATACTCCTACAGACACAACTTATTCTGATAAGTTTAGGGTTGTAATTGATACGTCCTTTACCATTAAAGGGTGGCTATTTCCTGAGCAAAAAGATACAGTTGGTACCATATATGAGGTAAATAATAATTTTATTAATGTAGATTTAAGGAATAGACTTTTTAATCCATTAGATGAACCAGTTGAATTTTTAACTTACGAACAACAAGGTTATTCCGCTTTATCTAGCTATAACAGCTCAGTACCTACAAATTATTCAGAACTAGCAGCTATATCTGCTATACCAGAATTTACTAATTTATATTACTCTACAACAGGATCTCTTTTTCCTCTTAGAGGTAATACAGGCGCTTTAAGTAGTAGAGACAATACATATCTATTATATGGTAAAAGATTTGATTTTAATAATAATTGGTATCTTTCATCTAACGTCAGCGATTTCTTTTCTAACTATCAAGAAATTACATCAGCGGTAAGCCCTACAATAAGCGGATATAAATTAGATAACCAAAAGTTTAGCGTAGGTAACGATAATATAGCAACTGTCTACCTACCAAGTAGTTCTCTTTCAGCAGTTGGTAAATTTACTTTCATTACAGCTAACGAGGCAGGCTGGGCCTCTTCTTATGACGCTCTTAGCAGCGTATTAACAGTACTGCAGAGTTAAAAATCTTTAAGTATTTCTTCAACGTTGTGTAAATTCCCTATATCATTATAAGGACACTCATGCATAACCCCTGTAAAATTATAATCAAATATATAACTATCTACGTGTCCTTTAGGATATTCTTTTGGAGGGGTTATATTTCTATGTTGATCGTAACCAAAGATCTTCGGTGAAGTACCCACCCAGACTACTGTCGAAGGTAGCTCCATTGCTGCTGCAGCATGCTGCAGGGAAGAATCTATAAGCAGTCGCTTATCGGAGTATCTCAATAAATTAAATAACTCTTTCTTAGCTACAGTTTTTTCAAATCTTACTACGTTTTGTAAATTTGGATGAAAATCATAACAAACATGAAGTATAATATATTTTTCATGTAGCGCGTTAACAATATTTTGCGCTATAGTTGGGTGTATATCTCTAACCCAAGAGTAAGGATGTGGTTGATGATTTTTACCCGGACCTCCAAAAGGTTGAAAGACTAATAGAGGCTTAGCTTTTTTAATTTTTGCTAATTCTGGATCTATAGCATCTCTTTCCCTTATATTAAAATTTAAATTAAGCTTACCTTTACTCCTTTTTACACCTACTAAATTACACCAAGTATCAATTAAATGCTTCTTCTTAGTAACATGAAAAGTTTCTCTATATGGATCATGAGCAAATATCTCTACATCCTTTTTATTATAAATAAAATCTCTATAAAAATACGGTACAACTCCTAATCGATATACTCTTTCAACATCTTCATTACCTAAAAATACTTCAGGCCAAGCGCAAACCACTACAATTTTTTTCTCTGGATAGGTGTTTTTATATGCACTAATTACTGCTGTAGCTGCTACATGTTTACCTATACCACCTTCAATATTAAAAATAGCTGTACCCATTGATATAGTTAATCAATAAAGCATATTAATGCAACTTACTTACTTATCATTAAAGTATGCCCTGCTGCACCACCGCCACTCAAATATACTACCCCCGCGACTCCGGGATCTGAAGTAGGTAGAGCTGAAGCCATAAGATATAGCGTACAAGCATGTAACATGTTAGAGCTTACAGAATCCATGTATGAAGCTCCAACGATTGCAGAATTAGGATGAGTACATTTTATTGTATTACAGCATCCTCCGCCAATAAAACTAGCATTTGCACAAACATTATTTTGCTTACCACCAGCAATAGTACCTAAAGTAGCCCCAACAGTATTGTTTTGACCTCCTGTTATAGTAGAACCGTTAGCTCCGGAGTTAATATTATTTTGAACTCCTCCTCCTATCGTAGCACATGTTGCATTAGTGTTATTATCACAACCACCTGCTATAACTGACATATCTCCAGCAGCATCATTTTGTCTTCCTCCGCCTACAACATTAAAGTTAGCTGATACGCTGTTACATTCCCCTCCCCCTATAACAATACAACTTCCACAACCAACATTACATATTCCTCCTCCAATAAAAGAACCAGCTCTTCCGGAATTACAACAACCACCTGCTATAGTTGCACATGTACTTGTTCCTAAATTGTTCTTACATCCACCTAAAATACTAGAACCAGTTCCTGATATAATATGTTCCCTCCCGATATAAGCTGATCCTGTAGCTGCTATATTTCTACCTGAACTTAAATTACCAGAGGTAGTTATACCACCCGTACCAGCAGATAGTTGAGTTGTACCCTCTATACTACTAGCTGTCAAATTAGTTACTACCGATATATTATTAGCAGATAAAGAACCTCTACCAACGGTAATATTACCACCTGTTAAAGTTAAACCTGCAGTAGTAATAGAAGCAAAACCTGGGCTATCTCCAGTCGAAAGCCCTATTCCTATAGTAGCACCTCCTGCACCTCCTAGTGTAATTACTCCTTGTTGGTTACCAGCTATTGTAGTCGAGCAAAAATATCTCCCATCTCCCTGAGACGTTAACCCGGTAAATATACTACTTACCGAAGTTTGCCTTGTCTGGCCACATTGTACAAAAGGTTGGGTTTCAAAACCCGATAGGTGAGTTGCTGCTGGTAGGTCTGAAATCTTTACGCCCATACATTTATTTATTTGACTTTCTCATTTTATCATGTAAAATATTATAGTGAAAATTGTTTTTGATCCTGAGTCTCATACGTATACTCATAAGGATACAGGAGAAAAGTTTATTTCTGTAACAACTCTATTAAGCAGATTTAAAAAACCGTTCGATAAAGATAAACATTCTACTAGAGTTGCTGAAAGAGAAGGTGTACCTAAAGAAATGGTCCTAGAGCTTTGGGAGAAAGAGAAAAATAAAGCATGCGAACGAGGTACGGCTATACACGAACTTTTAGAAGAGTACATTAAGTATGGAGAAACAGCAGATAATTATGGTTGGTTATTTAAATCTTATGATAAGGCTGTTGAAAGACATATTGATAAATTTAGTGAAATACTAAGTGAAAATTTAGTTTATGATGAAGCTTTCAAAATATCCGGTACAGCTGATTTAATCTATGAGCATAAGGGAGGCGAATTTACATTAGGTGATTTCAAGACTAATAAGAAATTTAGATTTAGCTCCCCATTTGGAGAGAGAATGTTAAAACCGTTAGATCATTTTCAAGTATGCGAGTTTAATACATACGCCTTACAACTCTCTATGTATGCGTATATGTATGAAAAGCTAACTGGTAAGAAATGTAGAAAGTGTGTCATTTTTTATTTAAATGACGATCGATTTTCCGGCTACCATGTAAATTATTTAAAATCAGATGTAGAAAAATTATTTAAATATTATAAATTATTACAAGTTTAATAAATACTTTTTATGGCCAAAAATTTAAATAACAGTTTTGATGAAACAATTGAAAAGCTTTACGATACTTTATATGAAGTTAAAGAAGTTTTAGATAAAGCTGAAGATGGAGAGCTTGAGGGTATGGCTGATGCATTAATTGAAGGAGTAGAAGAAGCACTCACTGAAAAAGAAATTAATATAGAATCAATAAAAGAGCATATTGATCATCTAAACAACTTAGAATAGTACTTGATGTATGCTTTATACAATATAAAATATAATGTATGAGGATTGAAACTGAGCTTAAATATGATTTTGATGATGTACTTATTCGTCCTAAAAGATCTACTCTCACATCACGAAAAGAGATCGACCTAACTAGAACATTTAAATTTAAATACGGTGGTTCATACCATGGTATTCCAATTATGGCTGCTAACATGGATGGGGTTGGTACGTTAGAGGTAGGACGAACCTTAAGTGACTTAGATCTCTTTACTTGTTACAAGAAAGACATTGATGAAAAGGAGCTTATTGAAGA
>CEPR01008121.1_pt1 | contig 15794 bp, 21 predicted proteins | sample 530431 | NCBI WGS metagenome assembly CEPR01 (sample SAMEA2620078, study PRJEB7988) | marine metagenome | isolation source: saline water (ENVO:00002010), including
TTCCAGATTATTATCATTTCTTTCATTGTTTCATTCAGTTCTTGTAATTCAAAGACTATAGAACGTAGTTGATGACCTACGTGTATCCCCAACTGTTCTATGTCTATTCCTTTAATTCCGCTCATTGTTTCTCACTTCCTTTCTCATGCTCGCTACCATATAGTCGCAGAAGGCGTGGTCGCCTTGTGGCCATGTGTATATGTTGAGCATAACGTCACCATACGCACACATGATATCGAATAGAGTTGTATCAGTAATTGAAGCATTAAACATCCCTCTAATGTCTCTGTAAAAGCTACTCATTACAGAGCGCAGGGGTACTCCTGAGTCCAAGAGTTCATGAAGATTGCTTCTTATCTTCATCCATTTACCTTCTATTGCTAACATAGCAAAGTCATCCGACTTTATTGCGGTTATGTCTTTGAGTCTCTCAGTAAGAGCCTCTTTGTTTCTTGGTAAGGACTCTAATAGATTTAATGAAGCGCGAAGGTCGCCGCTCATTATCTCCACTAGATTAGGTAAGTCATTGGACCAACCTGATTTGACATCCTCACTCACACCAACTAGGGATAGAACATCCCATAATCTAGCCGCACCCTCTATCTTTCCCACTGGTTTGAACGTGTATGTTCTACACCTAGAACGGATAGCTGGTCTAATTTTCTCAAGCTCATTGCCTGTCATAATCACCAACGCATTGCTTGCATAGGTTTCCATCAATTGCTTTGCCGCGTCCTGAGCGGCAGGTGTCAACCCATCGGCCTCGTCAATGAGAACCACCTTTCTCTCAACACCAATGGGCTTAGTTCTAAGTAAGGTCTTCAAATCATTCCTGATGAAATCTATACCTCTGTCATCACTACCATTTATCTCTACATAATTGAACTCGTTAAAATCCTCACCAAGCATTTCTCTCGCTATCACCCTAGCTGTGCTTGTTTTTCCTGTACCATAAGGACCAACAAGAAGAAGGGCAGAGGGCCAACCCTGTACTAGCCAAGACTTCACATCATTGACCAACGTGGTCTGACCGACTATCTCATCTATACGAATAGGTCTTGCTTTTTCGCTCCACATGTTTTTTTGCTCCTTCTAGACTTACTTAAAGAGAATCTTAAAAAACGGCCAAATCAAACTGTTTTGACCATTCAATAAAATCACTCCAATCACTTGGCGGTGGGTTATCTAATACCCAACGAATATTGTCGTATCCTCTCCTATCGTACAGTAGTTCCCAACACTCGTACGTATTGCATATTTTCTCTATAAATGACAAGCATTTCTCTAAATCACTCCGCTTCCTGTAGATACCCTTACTAGGGATTCTATCCCTACCGACTAATTTGCAGAGATAGTCTGAATTAGTGGTATGAGTCATAGATGGTCTGACTCTGTATCCTACCTTTCTCGTTCCATCTCTGCTCACACTTACTTGAAATCTCACGCCAGACAGTAGCGAGCCAATCTCAATCCAATCCCTTTCCATCAATGACCCTCCATGTAATCAAGGAACTCATGCATGACTGGAACTGCTTCCTCATAACTGACATAACATCTGTTTCTGTGACCTGAAATTCTTTTTCCATTTGATATGGTGTATTCATCGGCATACTCCAAGACAGTCATCCCTGCTTCCTTAGCACAGAACTTACATCTTGTACTACATAGTCCAGCATCATGTCTCCAATGATTGTACAAAGTCCAAGTATTTACCACGGCTTTAGTTGACTTTTTTGAGAAAATACCGTCAATGTAATTGTGCCTTAGACCCTTCTTTCCACTGGAGATGTTGTGTCTAGTCATGTTTCCTACTTTGAGGGAAGCCTCCGTCTGTGGGCTCTTGTGCTTGTCCTTGTTATTCCATACATACTCAAGCCAAGACTCCATTTGCTCATCGCGTCTTCTACTCTCCCACTCATGGATATTGTTTATGTTACTCAAGCTATCACATCCACGATTTGCACTATATCACTTATGCCCTTGTCCTCGTTGAATTGATGAAATACCGGGTGCTTGAAATGCATGGAAGAACCATCTAAAGATGGTGAAACTATTTCGACAATGATACATAGTTCATCCGGTATCTCAATACGCGAGTCACCAAGTGAGAACTCCTCCACATTCCATCTTTTCATAGTTCTGTGAAATGAGGAGACTTTGTTCAAATCGGTTATCGTCAAACTCCCAGTTGGCATCAAATCTGTCCCATCCATAGCGTCAAAGCCGATGTTCACGCTACCGCCCACAACCTTGTACCAAGAGAGTCTAACTGTCTGAATGTGTTCCTTGATAACCATCAGATACCCACCATAATCATCTGGCCTGTAAGGGGCTAAGTTGGGAAACCGAACTGTGTTCTCATCACACAAACCTTCAATCTCATTCCAAGGTGGGATGCTTCTCAGATACGCAACTTCATCGTATGGCAGACTTTCGCCCTGACTCAACATATCCCCTAGTCTGGACAGTCTTTCCTCCAGTTTCAGTGAGCCTTCCTCAAAGAACAATGCATCGTACGCCACACCTCCCTTTGTGTGTTCTATAACATAATCATCAGTCCTATGCAAAACTCTGTTTCCTTTTCCCTCTATCACTTGACACAATCCACCGTTATAGTCTACTAGATTGATGTCTTCGTTCCAAGCCAGTAACCTCCTGTTCGTGTACAACACATAGTTTTCATCACTGAAATTGCTAGGATTCATCACCATTGTGTAAAACGCTTCTCTCAAGTTCATTTTGTCATTGACTAAATTAGCTTGACTTATCATCTCGTCCGTGACATCGTTTCTCTTCACTGCCTTAAGGAAAGTATGTTTACTCATGCCACGTCTTGCACCCAGAACTGTTCTCCAGAATAATTTGGCTTCTATTTGATTCATGGCTCTAGCGCAGTCCTTCCAACTGACATCTTGCCCAAAGTCTGGATTGGTAAACGACTTCATTGCCCAAGATGCTTCCGCTAGATTCCAACCACTGCCTCCCTCGCTTTCAGACACCAGACTTTCTATCAGAGACTCCTTCGTATCACCAACGATGTCCTTGACTACTTCAGCAAACACACCTGTGTCACTTGCTACGTGACCAACCATCTTTCCATAGGTCCACTTAGCGCAATCTTCACCAAAGAACAGTCTAATAATTGAATCAATATCACTGTTGCTCGCTTGCTTCAAGTAGCTTAGGAGTGGTTTCTTAGTGCCCTTTGTGTAAAGTTCATACTTGCTAGACAAGTCAGAGAATGTACTTTTCATAGAATTCCCTCCACCTACTAGGTCTTGGTTGTGTAGATTGACCAAACTCTTGTTTGGTTATCTCAATCGCAGTTTCTTGTGACAAGCCTGTGTTGTGTTCCTTGGCCTTCATGAACATGCAATCCACCATCAGTGTGTAATTGGACCTCCTGCAATCCCACTCTGGGTGTGTGCTGATGTCCTTGTATATCCTAATGGCTTCCATGGTCTGCCTTGGTGTAAGACCGAACATCAAGCCTATGTGATATCCCTTCTTCTCAACGTCGGAATACACTCTCCATCACTCTCTCGTCAAATATGTCCCATATCACGTTCCACACTATCATGCAAGTTCTCTTTATGTCGTTACTTCTCACGCTGTTCTTGAAGTTGTCATACTCCATCTCATCTACATATTCCTCTAGGAACTCTTTGAATCCCTCTTTCTGTAGATTGTACCTGTAAGGATAATCAGCGTCTCTGTCCACGTATATTCCCTCATTACCGAAGTAATACGATATGTGTTCCCTGACTCTCGCTCTGACAAGTACCGTGTCCTCAAGGTCCCTGTGGTTGACCACACTCAATATTCCATTGCTTAGAAACAACCACATCAGGCAACCCTCCTTGCTAGGTCTTCCGCTCTCTGTCGTATTATGTTCCGTGTCTGTGCATCCCTGAGAACCTGAGTAGCGGCTTGCATCGCATCAACGCCTCCTGCCTTGTCATAAGAACGACCCATTTCCTCATCAGTCATGTCACCATACACCATGTCCGTGTAGGGAGCCATGTATTGCATACCAGCAATATCAGTGCTGACATCTCCAGTGAACTTGTCACCCTTTGGCGCTCCCATTGCCCTGTATGGTCCTGCACCGCCAACATCAACATAGCTAGGAGTGCCATCAGGTCTAATGAGTACATTATCAAAGTCCTGCCCTAGAACGTCCCAGTTGGATATCGCCACTTGTGGTACGAAGTCTTCACGCAACCTAAGTCTATCAGATTCCGTTGGCACTCTAGCGCCTTCCTCAAAGTCAGTCAGCATGGTAGGTCTTCCATCCTCAACTACCATCTCAGCCGAGGGCACACCTATGCCCAACTCATTCAGGTAGCGATTCATGTCATACTCGTTCATGATGTGTGCTGCAGGGTCACCACCCGCTCTACCACCCCTCTTGACAACGACTCTCCTACCACTTGGTAAGGTGCGGAGAGCCGCTCCAGTAGAGCCTCTAAGCCTAACCTCTTCCTTGAGGAAAGTCCACGCTTCTAATGGCGGTCGATTCATTGAGTCACCTCCTTTTGTAGTGGTCTACCCACTGCCTCTAATATTTCTTTTTCGTTCATCACAGCTTCCTCCATCTTCAACGCCTTCATGTTGAGAAGTGTATCACCACTCCTTTCTGTCCATGTCATGTCCTGTAGCTTCTCAATGATTTCATTGACCTTACTAGCATGCTTGCCGTTTTCTTTCAACCAGTTCTCCGCACTCTGTGCCTCAATCATCGCACTTGCTATCCTGTTGTAAGCGGCTTCACCTAGTGGACCCATCCTGTCCTCTTCCTTTGGCACTAACATACCAACAACCATGTCCAACAGTACGGTTACCTGTAACTTAGGTGGAACTTTAGTGCCTATCCTTTGCCTCACTGAGCTACAACGCCTGTAACCCCTACCCTTAGTCTTACCACCTTCATTATCATCGGGGACCAGAAGCACTGATGTCCCAGTGTTCAGGTCCTGTACGTATAGCATGGGGTCAGAGAAGTAATCCTCTCTCTTGTCATGCCTTGCTTTCTCTTGCTTGCTTATCACACTCCCTAGAGTGCTTAGTGCCTTACCGACACCATCTGTCCATTCCATATTTTTTGCTTCTTTCATTCTATCACCTTCTTTGCATAGTCGTCCAAAACTAGTTTCCCAACTACGTTTACGTTCGCTTTATATTCTACATCCCTGATTGCAGGAGTTGGTTCTGGTGTAGCGATTTTCACCTCGACCAAACTGAAACAAGCAGGGCACTTTGGCAATGCGCTAAACTCCTCATCACTCATGTAACCTGTCCTGCTTTTGCTTCCACACAAACGACCATTTCCCATGTCAATGTGCTGCATCATTCGCTCGCCTCGTATCTAGGATGACTCTCTGGGAGCTTCTTTCTACGAATCTCCATCATGTTGTCAAATACTACCCACAGATTCTCAGCGGCCTTGTCAAACCTCCTATTGAGAGTTACTTGTCTCTTCTTGTCCCTCTCGTTCTTAACCTGTATCTTCGTCATTCTTTCTTTTAGCTCACTCAAATCAACTTCGCTTTTCAGCACCCTCAGTATCTCATACTCAGCGTGTTTTATGCTAGCTGCTTTCCTCTCGTTTCCTTTCATTTCTTTCCCTTTCCTCTTTTCCTTTCGTGATTGCCACTTGCATAGCATTCACCATTTCCTCTGCTTGCTCTATAGAGAGTCGGAAACCATTTCTCGTATGCGTTGGGCCCTCCTCTCTATGCATGTTATGCATTCTCATGTCCACCCAGACTCTACCTGAGTATGGTTGCACACTCAAAACGACATGTCCCTTGCCGTCCTTCCACTTTCTTTCCATGCTAACTGTTCTCCAAATCTCCTTCATCACAACGCCTCCAATGTACAATCCTTACATACTAATGTGCTTAGTGTGTGTTTGCCGTTCTTATCATAATCATCAAGAGTGGTCCAAATTTTTGCTTTCTTGCCACACACACCACAATTAGCTATCAATGTCTCACATCCATGTCTGGTATCCACTCGCCGTTCTTGTACTGTTCATTGCAGTCATCGCAAATAACATCGCCCCAATCGCTGAAGAAATAGATAGTAGTACCTTCCCCATCCTCAAGAACATTATCACATGTTTCCACTTCACATCTCTTCTGCTCCTCTCTGTATTTCATCCAGCAATCGTAGCATCTCTTGTGGTCAGGGTCCCAGACTAGGTTCCTTCTCTTCTTACAAGAGACACATTTGTTGTATCTATACTTGTTCTTCATTCCTCTTCGTCTCCATCTGCGATGCCACAGACTAGTCCTCTCATCCATGGTGGTAGTTTGTTACTCTCGTCTGGCCAATAGTCACCAACGACGAAGAGCTTCTCCCTTTCCTCATCAGTGCAGTTGCATATCTCGTATCTGGTGTATGCTTGTATCACATCCCCATCTGGTGTGTCATGTGTGTGCATCTTTGCTTGTCCATGCATTCTGATGAAGTCATCTGGATTCACATCCAATCTTCTACCACACGTGCAAATCAGGGGGTAAGTCCAAATCTCGACCTCTTCAGTGTCTCCATTGTCCAACAGTACCTCTTCCGTCTCTATGTACCTAGCAAAGCAATCACTCACGTCAATCTCCATCATCGGATAACCACACTCGCACTTCCAACTATTGATGACCAATTGCTCAGTCACTCTCTCAAACTCTCTCATCTCCTCCTCACTTTGGGGTGGGTCTGACCAAGAGGCGTCCAAGTCTTCGTAGCTGTAACCCAAGTCGTACAATAGAACTTGTAGACCTGCCAGATTTGTTCTTACTATAGGGTCATCTATCGCACAGACTAGTGAAATCTGACTATCTGATTTTTTCATCATCACAAAGCCAAGACCCCCAGCCCAAACACCATTCATGGGCATATTAGCAAAGTGCTGTTCAGCCCAGTTCTTATTCTGTTCATTCATCCAATTTATTATTCCATCTCTGTTTTCACTCATTTCTTTCACTCTCCGGCTCGTATAGCCTTATCTCATTGCAGTTTTTACATATCTCAACAATGTTCCTTTCCTCACAAAACAACACAATCGTAGGCTCTCGACATTTACATGTGTTTATAGTTGCTTCCACTGGAGTAAAGGGAATCCCATCAATCTGCCACATCGTACTACCCATGGGATGCACTGTATCCTCAATCACTATACTTCCATCAAAATCCAATTTTACATTATCTGCTCTCATGCTGTCATACTCCTTATCCTTCTCGCCGCATCCACTGCGCCTTGCATCTCAAACAACTCCGCAAGGCCAACTGCACCTTTCTTCGGGTTCTCCTCAGTTGTCAACTTCCAGTTCCATCGAGGTAGTTTACCATGTACTCCCTTCACTGGGATAGGATATTTGTATGTCGGGATGTATACAATTCTGTGTCCCTGTCTCTTCACTGCTCGCTTCTTGGCAGCATCACACCATTGTCTTCTTTCCAAGTCTGCAACCCACTTTCTCTCTTCTCTAGTTGTATCATAACCAACGTAATGGTGACCACCCTGAACTTCAACTGCTATACCGTAGTCCTCAATGAAACCATCAATCCTCATGGGCATCCTAGTATCGCTAAACTTAGCAATCTTACCATTTCTCATGGGCATCTTCCATTGGGAATGCACAGTGCCAAAGGTGTCCCTCAGTATTCTCATGGTTCTCTGCTCACCCATTAGGATTGCACCGAACTGCAAGTCGTCCCAATCGTAGTCAGGCCACAGTTTCATCAAAATCGGGCCCATACCTTTAGTCTGATGTCCGTTCTTTTTTGTTGTGTCTGGGAATGTATTCCTCGCGAAAGTAAAATACTTCGGTATGTCAAGCAACATCTCAAGCGAAGTATCGTAACACAACTGAATGGTTTCCTTGCTGGAGTTGTGCGGAAAGCCAGTCGCATCAATACCGAGCCAAGGGAAAGCAACCTCGGTTACCCATCTTCTTGAGAAGTCCTCGTCCCACAGGAAACCAAACCCAGAGGATGATGTATGTCGCTTGTGTAAATCCATGTCGTTCCACTCACTCTTCTTGAATCTCCCTTTCTCGTCCTTACACAAGAAGAACTTGTTCAAGTCTTTCATGAAAAAGTACAATGACTCATTGACTTCACCTTGTAATCGCCTTGAGTATTTTCCTCTAGTTGTCTGCTTACGTGTTCTTCTGTCTATGTAAACGCCTCTGCAATATACCCCGTCATTACCAAATAACCTAGTGTGGGGAAAATCGGGCATGAAGGAACGCACGGCATTGTTACCGGGATTTTGTGCTGGTGTATGCACTGCTAGCATGTCCATGTTCAAACCATACACGTCATCAAGGGTAGGTGTTCTACCTAGATGCTCACTCCAAGCGTGCCAGAAGTCCTTCAGTGCAGGGTACAGTACCTTGTAATTCACTTTGCCATCCTCCTTGTACCTGCGTGCTAGGTTGTTCTTTGAACTGAGTTTGTACAACTTGACTTTCTTCCACTCGTTTGGAAAGAGGGATTTGAACACAAGATGAAACGGAGCAGATAGAGATTTTCCACGCTTGTCCTTGTTTGTGCTGAATCTTCTACCCACCCTGTTCACAGGGGAATATGATTTGTAGTCCTTGTCCATTACTTCGTACAAGTCCTCAGTGCGCCATGTGGAATCACTACCTGAATCCTCAAGACCCAGATGCTCCCTGAAATCCCTCACGGTTTGTCTGAATCCCTCTATTGTATCCTGATTAGTGATTTTACTGAAGTGATTATTTGACCTGCATTCTGCACCACAGAATCTTCGTTTATCAGCCCTGCAAGCAAACGCTTGATACTCATCTCCACAAACTTCGCACACTTTAGTTACTTGTGAAAACTTCATTCCTCTTCCTCCAACGTGTCAAATACATCACCTTGCATCCAAGTTTGAATTGTCATAGTCGCTGAAGGCGTCCATCTCTCAGGGTGGTCAACCGTCTTAATCAACCCCGCCTTCTTAGCAAACACAATCAGGTTCTTCACACGTTCGTCACTGGGCGACAAATCCAACACAGCACCCTGTGGATGATTAGCTGGCTTGCCCGGTACATACATCTGAATGTCGCCATTCTGATACTCAATCAACTCAAATGGTGTGTACAACAATCTGTCAGAGGCCGCTGACCTCAACACCGCATCCTGCTCACGCAACCATTGGAAGAATTGCTCATGTGGCTTTATCTTCACTGAGTAACCGTAGTGTCTGTTGCGACCCATCACCACTTCTTTAGTGACGCATTGCACGTGCATCTCAGCCTCCCCACTATCATACTCCACTTTCACTTGCATGTTTCCATTCTTTCCTATCTCTATCTCATTCATCTTTCATTCCTCCTATGTAATCTGTTATCTTCGTTTTCTCCTTCTTCGTCTTCTTCGTCTTCTTCGGCGTCACGCTCACAACGACACCTGCCTTGTCCAATATGCTACATGCCAGTGGCCACTCCCTACCAGTGTCCACACACCAGAACTTCCTGTCCTTGGGCGTTTTACCATTGGACACTATACTAGCGCTAGCACCGATGGCCGACATGTAGCAATACTTACATTCACCATTGTGCATCTCAAGGGGATGATACTCGTCTCCACACTCAAAGCACTTGACAGTAGGCTCCTTCAAAGTGTTCTCAATGTTGGTCATTTCCGTGCCACACCCACATCTCACGGAGCCCTTCTCAACGGGGGACTCATGCCAGTCGCTGTTGTCACACGTTGGGCAACCTAGCAGAACCATCCCCTTCTGAAACGTCCCCTTGTACATGTTGCTCTTGGTTTTCTTTTTCTTCTCGCTCGCTTTCTTCCTCAACTCCTCAAGCAAAGCCTCGTCATCATGCTCGTCGTAATCCATATCATCAAATGCGAAGCCACCGAACCCGTGACTGTCAACCCCAGTGAAGAGATTCTCACCGGGCTCCAGACCTGTGACATCTGCAATGTACAATTGCTGTTCGTGCGTCTCCACTGCGTGTGTGCAATAGACCGACCTGATGTGGTCAATCAAACCAGCCACGTCCTCCCACTGCTTCTCGTCCAACATCAGATGGGCTAGTATGCACAACTGAACACCAGTCCTACCGTGGCCACCTGCACAAGAGCATGACACTGTTTTGACATCATGTTCCCTCAAGTCATTGACCAAGGCTACCCAGAACTCTTTGCCCGCATTGGTGGGTATGCTGTAATCAGGCCAGTCGATGACCACGAACTTAGGTAGCTTGGTCTTGTTGAATGCATCAGCACACGACCATCCCATGGGAACACTGTCCCTGATTGAGCGGGTCTGCAAGACACCTTCTGGTCCAATAGCAACATCCGGCACACTATCCATGTTCTGCCAAGCACCATTCCTCATGTTGCCTCCACCGTGAACGGTGATACCATCAGCGACAAACACAACTGGATTACCTGTGTGACACATAGGCATTACTCATCACCTCCCATCAGTGTACCCAGACTCTCTATCCATTCTTCGTCAAACGCAATCTGTTTCTTCAGCTTCTTCGCCAACAGGGACCTGAGCAACTTGTGGCTCCTGTCGGTGTTCACTAGTCCATTCCATGCCATTGTAAATTCCTCCACTGATACAAACTCCTTCATGCGTATCTTCCTGCAAACATCATATGTAATGGGGGATGACTTGCTATCGTCCAATGCGAAGAACACAGATGGAGAGTCGTCCGATAGCAACATGCTTGTGTCAACACCAATACTGTCATCTTCACTCACATTCAGCTTGCTACACTTCTCGCACTCCTCATGTCCACATGGAACGAAGCTATCCTCATTCATAGTGTACTTGTTGGAGTGATGCAACCTTTCGGGGCCTAGCTGATTTGCCTTGTCCCTGATGGACATCGGTACTTTATCGCTCTGACATATCAGATTTGTACGAAAGAACGTGTTGTTCGCTTGGTTGTTAGCGAAGTTCAGTATCTCCAACCAGTCGTTCTGTGGCCTCTGTGGGTGAGGCATGCAACCATTGCCTGAAACAAGCATGTTGTACAACTGGAATGTGCGGAACATATGTCTGATTGACGATGGCCTGTGGCTGAACAAACCCTTTCCTGTATCTTCGTTCTTGGTTGCGTAGTCGAATGCCTCCATGCTCAGGAACTTAGTGAACAGTCCAGCATTGTTGTGTTGCCAGTTTTCAGCCTCGTTAGCCATGCTGGTAATTCTCATCAACGTCTCGATGTCAAATACGCCCTTGTCCTTCTTGTGATTCACGAACTGTATTATCGCATCTGCAATGTCGGCCGCAGAACTAGCACAGGTCATCCACTTTTCTCCACCGTAACCGCCTTTCCAGCCATCCTTGAACATCTTAGCACACCACTTCAAAGCCTCTCTCATCTCAACGTAGGACAAGTCAAGGTACTCCACCTTGGCATACCAGTGGTTTCTATCCCTCATGCTCATCTCAACCTTAGTCCACTCTATCTCCTGTGGGGAAGGGCCAGCAAACCACTCTGGCTTCAAACCAACATTCGGACTTACCAACGCATGCAGAGTAGGCACTATATCCACACTAGCTTCATCACAGATTCTCTCGGAGTGTCTCATTTCTGCAAGACATACAGAGAGAGTTGCTTTCACAACCCAACCTACGAATACACCGGCTAACATGGCACTCTCTTTCCCATTTGCGTTCTTGCCCAACCACTGATGGAAGAAGTGAGCGAACCAACCATGTTGTCTCATGTACCCTCTTCTGCTCAACTTCAATCCCAACATGAACGCAGCTGCGTACTCATTGGAGTATGGGTTGTAAGGACTGGATTCAATGGGGAGCCCATCCTCACATGCTACCCAACCTGCACTGCCCTCTACCCAGACATCGCCAACACTAACACTGTCACTCACAATGTATGGTATCCCATGAGCCCTTGCGTGGGCAGCTATGTGTGAGGACATTGACCCATTGGCATGCGCAATGACGAAACCTTTCGGGACATTTCCCTTCGTGATGTTGGCTTCCAACCAAGCGACTTCGACCAATCCCTCTGGTTCCCACACCTTCTTCACATTCACACTGCCTTGTGGTATTGAACCCTCAGTGTCAGCAGTCACAAGCGTATCTCCACTCATATACTGGAACGGGGAGTTGATTGGGCTCGGTGGTGGTGCTTGCCTGATTTGTGTCAGATACGCATAGGCACTAGCGGGGTCAGGATTCTGAGAGTGCAAGTCATGACCCTCAGTACCAACGAACTCCATCTCAAACCCGTCCTTGTAACCCAACTTAGTAGCAATCTTGTGCTTCGCTAGATAATCCTCGGTGTCACTCATGAGAAACTTCAACTGCAAGCCACTCTCGTTCGTGACGCCATCATGACCCAGACCAAGTGTGGCGTACTGATTGGGATGCAACACTGCACTAGAGTACGCATTCAGCATCTCTTGCATCAGGAAGCAACCCTCTGGGTCTTCTTTCTTCATCACTCCAACAAGCCTCTCCCACACATCGAGTATGTTATACTCGTTCACCGCACGGGATTCCAACACACCGTGTCTTGGTGTGAGCGGGCACGTTCTGAGGAAAGCAGTATCCTCAATAACATCCGTGTATTTTCTCTCAGTGCATTTCTCAAACGCTTTGTCCACCACATCGAAGTTGTCATCCAACAGGAGAGCCACAGTAGTGGGCATATGATAGCCGACTTGTGACAGGGGTGTGTCGTCATCGTAGCTCAAGTCAATCAGGTCCAATATCGCAGTGGCCTTCTGTGACTTTATCGCCTCTCTCCTCTTGTCGGTCATAACCTCAACAGTCTCTTCCTCGATGTCCTCTTCCGCTAGCATCTCCTTGAACAAGTCAGTTGCATCGAACTCGTCACTTATGCTACCACCTCCTCTTCAACAACGGTTACCTTCTCATCCGGTCTGTGCAACCACATAGTAACGTAACCAGCGTCTTTAGACTTCATTCTGACTCTCATGCCACCGGAATATTTCATCGCTGATGGTACATCAGCTATCTCAAACGCCTCATCCCAATCTTCAGGAGAACCAAAGCACAGTTTGTGCAATATCTCAGTGGGTGTAACTGTGTATTCCGGGTCAGCATCCCAAGGTAAAGTGAACGGTACACTAGGAATTATCTCCGAGATGCCCATTCTTTCTGAAACTTTGTCCAACTTGACAGGTATTGAATTGCCCTCCTCTTTGTCCCAGACCCTGTTTCTGTTCTGTGTACCATTGAAGTGGTTCAGAGCCTTGTGGAACATGTTTCTCACATTGGTTGCCTCGCTTATCTTCTTGAAGAAGAGTCCACTGTACTCAAAGTCACTGAACCCAAACACACTGGGCTCCTCTATTGGCTCCCACCTGAACTTCACAATCTCATGGCCGTGCATACGCTCAACTTCGTATCTATTGTACTTCCAACCCTTGCCACACTCACAGTAACTTTGTCCAAGGTCGTTCTTCACATTCTTGCTGAAGCATATCGAACACTGCGTCTCGCCTTCCTTCCTAGCTTTCGTGTTGGACTCCTGTATCTGCACATCTACCTTCGCAACCCAGTCCCAGTCCTTCCAACCGTACTTGGTGTACTTGCCCCTCCTAGTGGGTACTCGCCTAGCTTCCTTCTCATACATCTCTTCTCCATTCTCGTCCACACCAACAGGTATGCTGATGTTCCTTTCCTCCCAAGCGTCATTCACAATCAGGCTCCTATCGGAAGACCAGTTGCCCATCCTAGTGAGGGACTTCTTGATTTCCTTGATGACTCCCTTCAAGGGAGCTTCACGGGCTAGTCTTCTCCTCACTTCGCTGAACCTAGTCACTTGCGTAGGTGAGATTCTTTTTCTCTCACCCCAACCGAATTGGCTCTGCAACTGGTCGTTGTTCCACCCCCGCTTCACGGCTCCTGCGTCCCATATTGTGCGGTAGTCATCATTGTCCTTAATCAAGAACCACATTGTCTCATAGGTGGGGGAGTGATGTGCGCACTTCTCGCCATCAGGTATCATCGCCTCGTTGCACACACCGAATGTCTGCGACCTGTGGAAGTGACCATCGGTGTGTGCAACTGCCCATTCCTTTGCGTCAAGCTCCGACTCAATCTTCTCCTTCAATTTCTTGAAGGTATCAGAGTGTATCAGAGTCGTGGGGTTCATGAAGAAATGGTCAAATTTGTCGTTCAGCCTGAACGTGAAATCACTCCTGTATGTGTGGTTACTGGCAAAGTAAATCCTGCCGTGCTTGTCCAGTCTAGCTTCTGGCCACTTGTGCAAGTATGCGTTCACCATGTCATGACCACAGACTGGCCCATCGGGATTGGGGACTTCACCCCATCCGACCTTGCCACTCATCATCACGTACGCAGTTCTTGTGTACTCATTCACCATATCCTCCGCATTCAACATCTTGTCCGGTCCAACCGAAGCCAATGTGTAGGCAACTGCCAAGTCCATTGGGTAGCACTTACCCATTGTTTCTTTCGTGTTGCCCAGCGTCAGGTCAGTGAGGGTCTGGTTGTCCGTGAAGGCAACCTTCTCATCCACTATACCTGCGCTCAAAGCCTTGTCCCAATTCACATATCCTTTTCTTTCTGCTCTCGTTCTCATTCAACAATCACCTCTAGTCCTGCTTCTTTCGCTCTATCTTCCATTATCTCTGCTTTCTCTCTCATGTTACCACCATTCTGCTCACCAGTGTACTTTGGACTCATCTCAATGCGTGTGTTGTGTTGCTCAAACTCTTCACGCGCTCTTTCACGGGTCATCTTGTAAGGGTTGGAAATAGAGTTCTTCTTCCACACTGCACGTCGGTGGAATGTCCACGACCTCGTTGGTAGGTACTGAACCCAACGGTCCCAATTGTACGTTGATGCCGAACAACCGTGGGGTCTTTCTCCCTCCGCAACAACGCCATCGTAAGATATTTCGTACCACTCTCCAACGCAATCATCATCTCTGTGATGCTTCACAAAGTCATTCCACTTGTCACTTAGCACAAGCTTCTTCACAATCTTACCACTACCCTCAGTAACAAACTCTATGGTATTGTACGCCACGTTATTCCAATCAGTGAACAGACGCATAGCGAAGCCCTTCTCTGGGTGGTAATTGTTGAAATCAACCAACCCAACCACATTGCCACTCCAATCTTCTTGCGTAACCTCACGTTCAACACCATCAAAGCATTCTATCATTTCTTTTTCTTTTGTTTCATCATCATTCATTTTTTTCTCCTCCTTCAGTTATTTCCATTCTAGACTTATTTAAAGAAAATCTTTCTTGCACGTACGCTTTATAACCTATATTATTCATCATGCTAATACACTTCCTTTTTGGCAATCTCACGCAAGTGTCCTCTCTTGCACAAAAGATGCAAATGTATGTTCCACTCTCTGTTATCATGCCGTCACCCCCATCCACCAATCAGGCGGGCTTGTGTGTCTGTAATGTACACCGCCCGCACTGTACGTCTTGGAGTGGTAGTATGCTCGGTATGCTTTCACTGCATTCTCATGCTTGTACTCATCAGGCATCGCTTGTGCAAACACTGTAAGCTCACCATCAGGTATGTTGTTTGGGGTGTCACGTATCATGTGTACGATTGGGACACTGCAAGCGTGCCTCTTACCAAATCTGTTCTGATACTCAATGAGCAATCCTACTGCGTGTCTGCAAAGCCAGTCAAAGTTACTGAACGTATCACCTGCCCATACTGTGCATGGATGATGGTGATAACCACCTTTGTACGGCGTACCCTTCTGCGTGAGTGGCATCTGTTCATCGGTAGCTCCCCATCTGCGCAAGGCCGAGGCC
>CEPR01022060.1_pt1 | contig 15383 bp, 7 predicted proteins | sample 530431 | NCBI WGS metagenome assembly CEPR01 (sample SAMEA2620078, study PRJEB7988) | marine metagenome | isolation source: saline water (ENVO:00002010), including
GTAGACTATAAAAGAATACCGCATATCCATTATTCCAGATTTACAAAGAATGCTGTATATGCATTCTTACTAGATGACTATATGTACTTGTACTCACCTGGTCAAGAGCACTATGCTTTGATAGAGCAGATACACATTAGAGGTATCTTTGAAGATCCTACTGAGGCAGGCAACTTTGTTAATACCTGTGGAGACCCTTGTTTTACTAAGGAAAGTAACTATCCTGTAGCCACATGGATGTTTGAAGCAGCTATGAAGCCGCATATTATGGGACAGATGAATATGAAGCTTATATCTGTAGACGATAAGAATAACAATGCAGATGACGATACAATTCCTAGAAATGTACCAAGACAACGTGCTCCAGTAGCAGCAGCTACAGGCCGACGTGCTCCTAGACAAGCAGCTAGACGATGAACAGGAAGAAAGGAGCACAGGGAAAGAATAATGCTAATGTAAGGTCTCAAGACTTTTACAGGTTCTACTATGATCACGAGCGAAAGCCGATTCCTTATAGTAAGCTAAAGAATTTGTATAAGGATTTGATGTCAGGAGTTATGCAAATTATGCTAGATGGAGATGAAGCAGTCATCCCTAATCTAGGATCTTTCTCTATTCGTTCTTATAAGCCAAAGAGATTTGACAAGAACGGCAACTTTCTTAAACCAGCTATTGACTTTGGTAAATCTTGGGAGTATTGGAGAAAACTATACCCTGGTAAAACAGATCAAGAGATTACTGAGATAAAGAGTAAACCAGTTCTCAGATATGATAACAGGCACTCTAAAGGCTTAAAGTATATGTTCTATTGGGATCATAGTACTTTAGCTATACGCGGAAAACAGGTATATAATTTTAAACCTGCAACTCAATATAACAGAAAACTTAGTAAGATCGTTAAGAGCGATACTGAGGTTTCATTTGAATCTATAACCCTATGAGAAACGGAAGACTAGTATCATACAGAACTATAGCATCTAGCTTACAGAGAGACTTTCCATTTGTTACTGAGACTATCAGCGATGAAGAGGTTATAGAATGGCTAGGAGCATTTATGGGTCTAACCAATGCACCTGTAATGCTATCAGACCAAACAGCTTTTCTTGAACTATGTGATGGTAAAGCTCCTCTGCCCTGTGACTTACATTTAATTATGCAGGTTGCTAGAACAGATGCAGACACATTAGCGGATGGACCTTGCTCTACACTTAGTCCTATGAGATGGACCACAGACAAGTTTCACAGAAGATACCATGACAGTGATGGAGATTTCCAAGTAAACTCTCCGTATACATATACTGTTAATGACAATTATATTTTCCCTAACTTTAATGATGGTATACTTGCTATAGCATACAAAGCAATACCTACAGATGATGAGGGGTTCCCAATGATTCCTGCCGATGAGCAATGGGTACAAGCTGCTATTCATGATGTTGCATGGAAGTCAGCTCGTAAGCTTTGGTACTCTAATAAAATCTCTACAGATAAGTTTCAGAAGCTGGAACAGGATAGAGACTGGTACTTCTCACAAGCAGTTACTTTCTCTAGAATACCTAGTATAGATCAGAGAGAAGGTCAAAAGAATCACAGACTACGTTCATTTACGGATGTAAATTATCACAATGATTTCTTCCGTAACTATCAATTACCAGAACAAAGATACTTTAAAGGTCAGTACTTTAACTCATGACGAATCAAGACCCGCATGTTAATGATTATAAGGACGGCTTAAATAAGGATTTTAATCCTGAATCTTTTCCAAAGACCGCCTATGAAGATGCAAACAATCTGCGTCTTTTTACCTCTGAAGATGGACAATCTTTAGGGGCTGTTCAGAATATTACTGGTAATAGGGTAGCAGCTGCTATTCCTCAGTCTATCGTAGGTATGTGTCAACTTAGGGATAAGGTTGTAGTATTTGCTACTGATGACTCATCTGAGGAAGGAGGAGAAGGATTTATTTATGAAGTAGAATTTAATTTCCAAGATCTTGGAAACAACACTGGTAATGTAAATTTAATCTATAGTAGTCCAGCTTTAAAGTTTTCGAGACTACGTCCTATTGAAGCAATTGGTATCTTTGAGAATACAAACTTCCAGAGAGTTTATTTTTCAGATTTTGAGAATCCTACTAGATCAATAAATATTGCTGATCCCAATGTAGAGGAGCTTCAAGTTACAGCATTAAACTTTTTCCCTAACCCAGGAGTATCTAGACCGGTAATAGATAACATTTCGATAGGAGGAAGTCTTCGAGCTGGTATATATTCTTACTGTTATTTCTTTACATCTGGGGGAGGTAATACAACAGTTATATCTCCTATATCTCAACAAATACATATTGTTGAAGCTGACGATAACAATGCTCAGAATAGTCAGAGTTATTTTGGTGTTCCAGAAATTCTTGATGACGATTTTACAACTAATAAACAAGTATCAATAAAGATAGATCTAAGTGATTTACCTGAAGATACATATGAGACCGTTAGTTTAGTTAGTGTTTTTCTAGCTGACTTTGGAGAGTTACCTCAAATAGCAGTAGTAGAATCAGATGATATTACGGGCAACACTGATAGCATAACTCTAGTACATACTGGAAATGAGGGAGAAGAAATTGTCTCTAGCTTTGAAGAGTTTGCTACAGGTAATGTACCTTTTAAAACCAATAAGACATTTGGTATAAAAGATAATATTCTATTTTGTGCAAACATTAAAGGGTATGACATTAATGTTCCTCAGTTTATTAAAGAAGGGTTACAGACTTTTAGATTTATACAGAATAGTAATAATACTTACGCGAGTGTTTATCGAAATCCATTTAATGATGAGACAGGGACAGTCTTTGGGACAGTACCTGCAGGTACTGACGAAGGCTATGAGACCTGGTTAGATAACTATCAATATAAGTTTCAGCAAGCTAGCGGGGTTTTAGGAGGATCAGGTCAGTTTATAAGCTATGAATTTTGTTTGGAGAGAATGGAGGGAGACAGTTCTCCTAATACTGATGGGGCACTAGAAACTTATTATAATCATAACCAACCAATTCAGATTCTAGATATAGATGACGATGTTGATTATGTTAACAGATCATTTAGAGATTTTTCTAGCCCGTACAAACGAGTTTTAAGAGGGTATAAGAGAGGAGAAGTTTATCGTTTTGGAATTGTATTTTTTAATGGAGCAGGAGCATCTTCTAGTGTACAGTATATAGGGGATATTAAGTTTCCAGAAATTTCAGATACGTCGTCAAGTCCAGTAGGCACCACATATGGCGGACAACCTATATATCATTTTCCAATATCATTATCTAGAGGCTATGATGGCTCAGGTGATGCAGGATATGTAGATCTTTTTTCACTAGGTATAAACTTTACTGTTAATCTAGATCAAGACTTTCTTATTACTAATGATATTACACACTATCAAATTGTAAGATGTAAAAGAACAGAAAATGATAAAAGTCGTTTAGCACAGGGTGTAGTTAATAAATGGTATTTACCATCAACAAATCTAAGAGCTCCTAATACTCAAAACAATTCAGAAGTATTCTATCCTGTAGCGGAGATGCTAGATGTTCCAGGTCACCTTAATAGATATCGTATAAATGGAGGAGACTTTGACGAAGGCATAGGGTTCAACAGTGGTCCTAATGAAGCTCCAGATGCATTCGGAGAAAGAAGGGATAGCTTTAACTATGCTGCAGGAAATATATCAGGAGCAGTTGAGGGAGGCCTTCATGGAGATCTTAATATAGTAGCATCACATGTTCATGATGTTCAAGATGGTACAGGGTATGATTTCCATAACAATGTATTTGATCCTATATTTCCTTCTAACGATCGTAGAACTGGTATAGGCTATCCAGGAGGGGGTTTCCTTGGAGAAGATCCAGATGACTCGCCTACTCAGTCTCCTAGAAGAAATATTATTGAAACTTCTGTGCCTTATCAATCAGCAGCTTCTGTGGAATGTCTTATGTCTTTTCACTGCCCTGAGATAACGTTTAATCATTTTGTTCCTACTTTATCTGTAGGCGCAGACTTTTTACGTACTGTAGGATTCCTTACCTATACTACAAAATTTAATCGTGAAAAAAATCATCAACCGTTTGGATTAAATGGAACTGGTAGTGATGGAGAAGATAGTTATAAATTTGATACTCATGTAGTTAGAGCAGGTAAGTTACGAAACTTTACTCAGTGGGGACATACTTTATACTGTATTCAAAAAAACTCTGACAACGGTCAAAATGGTCCAGACAATGATAGAGGTACTATGGAACGTGGTGCTGAGGATGAAAATGTAGGGCCTTTCGGACTGGCAAAAAAGAAAAGAAGAAATTTTAGACCTATTTTAGGAATTGATGGAATGCTGGGCGCAGATGGTCAGCATGAATTAACTTTTCACTACCACAAGAAACACCCTGAACGAGGAGAACGTAGGCTAATAACTAAAGCAAGGCAAACATCTCCATTAGATGCGTTAGGTAATACTCCAGCAGACTTTCATCTACATCCTTCAAACTTTGAAGAGATTAAGGACATGCAGTCTATTGTACCTATTACATATGTGCATGATCCTACTGTTACCGTCGGAGATTTTGTCTGTAAAAATTTAGCATTTGAATTAGGTAATGTTCTCATAGACGGTGTAGAACATACTAGAATGGCTAAGCATGGTACTAACTTATTGATAAGTACAGGAACAATTGAGGGGGCAAACTTTCACTCGCATTCTTATGAAAACAAACATGATAATGCTGGTAGGTTTATTGGCAAACATCCTAGCTTTGAAGCTATGGCAGGAAACAAGGGTAAGAATCTAGCAGGGTCTGCTTTCTTAGTAGAGTATGTTCGTAGAAATACAAATCAATATGGAGGACAAACTGAAACAGCAGTAGCTGCTAATACTTTCTTTACCACATCGGCTCCTATTAAAATAACAGAAACAAATGCTACTACAGGAGAGGTAACAGTAACAGCATCACAAAACTTTAAAGTTTTTGAGGGAGATACTTTTGTACAGTTCTATGAGTTTATGAAAAACTTCTGGAACAATCAATACAGTAAAGACGACGAGACTTCACAAAATGCTAGTGCTTTTAACTATGATGGTTCTAGCACTTTTGAAACAGTTGTTCTGCCTGTAGAGTCTGTTATTAATATAGAGTTAAATGCAGGTGCAACAAGGTTTGTACCAAATGATGGTAAGTTTCACCCAGATGAGGACGACTTTCCTACCAACCATAGAATGCAAGAACAATTTGATAGTAATGGAATATCAAACGTTTTATTCAATGGAACAACTAAAGCATTTGATTACAATCCTGTATTCTCAGAAGATCAGATTACTAAAATATTCTTTGCTGATCCTCCTAACTTTAAACCAGTATCAGAGTTTGATGTTAGAACTTACTACTCTAATACAAAAATTCTAGGAGAGTCTGTAGATGCATTTACACGGTTTGGGCTACTTAATTATAGAGATATTGATCCAGCCTATGGAGCTATCAATAGACTACTTAATCTACAAGATGAAATTGTAACTGTTCAAGATGATGCTATTGGAGTCTTCTTAGTTAATACTAGAGAACTTGCAAACGCTGAATCAGGCGCTCTTATAACACTAGGCACAGGAGATGGGGTCCAAGACTTCTCGTATATCACTACTCAGAATGGAGGTATACATCAGTATGCTGCTGTAGTAGCAGATGGAGTTGCCTATGTGCTTGATGCTAAACGTAAGGCCTTAGTTATACTAAAAGGGACTACAGCTCAAGATCTATCAAAAGCATTAGGAATGAATAGCTACTTCAATGATAACATTGGAGGAATGATGCTCTTAACTAAAAAGCAAGGAGGTGATAATCCTCTAATAGGTATTGGAGCTACGTTAGGATATGATACTAGAAACAGAGAAGTTCTTATTTCTTTATTTGGTAATCAGTATGGATATAACCTAAATAATAATTATTCTTATAAACCTGGTAAAGCATTCGTCGCTGCTCCAGTCACAGGTTTAGGATTAGATGGAAATATTGAGTTACTCTATATGAATGGTGTTCCATTTGATGTTACTAACCTACCAGTGCAGGCAGGAGGTAGTCCAGGGATTATATTTGTTGATGGAGATGCTGTAAATACTCCAGGAGATGAACTCAGTGCTCTTGGAGAGATTAGAGAATCAGATATAACTCCTCTATTACCATTACCTGATTTTAATAGTAATCTATTTGATGTTCTACAAAGTATTGATGGAAACTTTGAAAGCATCTTACCTTCTCCTAGGATAGAAGGAAGTACTCTAGTATACTCAGAGGCAATGGGTAAGTTTACAAGTTTCTATTCATGTTTACCCTCTCAGTATTTAAACGGCTTTAGAGAATTAATGTCAGTACCTACTATATTAGGAGAGGGCAGCATTCTTAATACTACTAATAGATTATTTGTACATAATGAAGGAAATTATGGACAGTTCTATGGAAATGTATCAGATACATCTTTAACTTTTATTGTAAACACAGGAGCACTGTTAAATAAGATCTTAAGATTTATAGAATATAACTGCACTGTAAAAGATGAGAACGGTAACGTTATTCAGTCTGCAGGTTTAAATAGAATTAGAGTAGAGAATGATTATCAAGATTCATCAGAAGTAGAAATAGACCAAGTTCATAGATTTAGGAAGTTTAGAATTAAATTACCTAGAGATGAAGAAGGTGGACGTTTTAGAGGTACCTTCTTTAAAGTTAGTTTATTCTTTGATAATTCAGTAAATTTGTCGTTAACCCTACAAAGAATCATGTCATTCTTTGATATTCAAACTTATTAATGCATAAAGGAAAAGATAAAAGTTGCGGATGCCAACATGATACTCCTTACGGAGGCCGTCCTAGAATGCCTCTAACTTTTGGAGATGGAGGCTTTGTATCTAAAGCTCTAACAGATGACATTGATGCATTAGTAGCAGAGCACTACAAAGGAGACGAGAAACTTGCAGCAAGGGCTAAAGCAATGTTAAAGCAGTTAGCCTTTGGCGGACTTACAGATAAAACTTCTGGATCAATAGAGGTAGGGGTAGATCCAGATGCTGGAAAGTCTACTGCTGCATTTGACCTGGGAACAGTTGAGTCTCAGGCAGTAGCAAGAGAAGTTGCAAAAAGAGAAGGAACACTTGGAGAGGAGCTTAAAGATGCTGGCCGTTACCTAGTTGGAACAAGTACAGCTGCAGGAGCTGGAATTATAGACACTGTTGCAAACATGGAGGTGCGGATATAGACTTGTCTTCATCAGTAAGAGGAATGAAACTAGGGGAGTTAAATGAAAGAGAAATTGCAAGAAGAGATAGGGCAGAGGGTGTAGCCTCAGCGGCTGGAGCATTAGCAGCAACCATAGTAGGAGGAGTCGTTACTGGTGGAAACCCTTATGTAATTTCTAAAGGAGCAGAACAGACATTTACAGAAGTAGGAGAGATAGATCCTGAGAATGAAGCTCTACAACAAATAGCAGAGGTAGGAGAAGCAGGAGCAGGTATATATGGAGGAATTGCAGGAGGAGGCCTGGGATCAAACTCTCTAGGAGGATTTAGTGCAGATCAACTTACAGAGGGTGCAGGTATGCTTAGTCCTGAACAGACTCAACAACTTGGTAGTTTTCTCTCAACCGTTTCCGCTGCAGGAGGATATATTCAAATGCCTCACGGAGGTCCAGACTCTGAGCATGGAACAGTGCAGCCCCCTGAAGGAGGGACACAGTTTTTATTAGATTACCTAGGACAATTTGGAGGAAAAGAAGGTGAATCATTTGGAGATATAAGAGATTATGCTAGGTCAAGAATAGATGCTAAAGCATCAGCACTAGCTACTGAACAAGCAGATGTCGAAAGAGTTAGATCAGAAGTTTTAAACCAAGCTCAAAAGATTGCAGATGGATGGGCTAATCTATCTCCAGAGTCTAGGGAGTACTACGATAAACTTAAAAATCTATCTCGTGAGGCAGGAGCCGAAGTTGGGAGTTATGATGGAAAAGGCATAAGTGTAGTAGCAGAACTAAAAGAGATGCAGAAAAACATGCCTGCAGAGCTCAGAGCAATACTACCAGAAGAGGGTTATTATAATGTACACCTAATGGATCCTTCAGCGATTACCACTCATAGAGATCTTTACTGTACTCCGATGGGATGTTTACCTTATGATCAGTTACTAGGGGGAGATATGCTTACTAGAGCAGAAACATTTAGATATGCTGCTTCAAATCCAAGATTTGTAGAAGGAGTAAAGGCAGGTGTAATACCTTTTGAACTCATAGATCCAAGTCAAAGACAGCCTGGGGATATAGAGCTACAAGTAAAGCCAGAGGTAATTGAATATAGTAGGCCTGACCTAGGTTACACAAATAGACCTCATCATACTAGAATTTATACAAGAGATGTAGAAGACGTAGAGATGGTACCAGGAAAAGATTACTATGACGACGAGGGTCGTCTTGTAGGAGGAAGAGGAAGTGATAAAATGTACCCTTCTTCGACTTATGGTTTTGAGGCAAGAGTAGGAGATGAAGAACGCTTTGGCGAATATAAATATCCCTTAGAATATAGAAAAGATTACTATAGGTATGTAGGAAATACTCCTGCATTACAACAAGCGCTTACAGAAGAAGAAACTTTTTTGGACCAACTATTTCAATCACAGATGGGTCAGGAGTTGCTGTCAGCTCAACAGCCTAACATAGAGAAAATACAGCCTCAACCAATATCAAGTTATCAGACACCAACACAATTGCCTATTCAAACAGGTTCTAGTATTTTAGATCAAGTTCCAAAGGAAGAGAAAAAAGGATTATTTAAAGGAAGAAAAAAGGATGAGGGGGGATCTATTGATTACAAGAAAGGAGGTAGCTACCAAGGAGGTCTTCGTCGTTGGTTCAAAGAAAAATGGGTAGATGTTAAAACAGGTAAACCTTGTGGCAGATCTGGTAAAGAAAAGTCAAAGAGAGGCTACCCATACTGCAGACCTTCTAAACGAGTATCATCTAAAACTCCTGCAACTAGTAAACATTCAGCAGCTAAATCAAGAGCAGCACAAAAGACAGGGCCTAAGAGAGTAAAACCTATTATGCGTAAAAGATCTAAAAAATGACATATCCAAAATTTACAAAACCTACCCAAATGAAGAAGGGCGGTAAGAAGAAGAAGTCTTCTGGTAAGCCAAAGCCTACTAACCCATCTCTATGGTCTAGAGCTAAGTCAATGGCTAGATCAAAGTTTGATGTATATCCATCTGCATACGCTAATGCATGGGCTGCTAAATGGTATAAGTCTAAAGGCGGAGGCTGGAGAGGCGGTAAGAAAAAAGCTGCTGGAGGATCAGAACCTAAGCCTTTAACAACAGAAGAATATAGTAAGATCTACGAAATGCTTAAGCAATATTTTCCTAAGCAGGAAGGAGTTACACAGGAAGAATACGGAAGGGCGCTGAATTTGGTCATAAGGAACGTTTTTAAAGACGCTGATTCTTTAAAATACACTAGAAATTTATTAAAGAATGATAAGTTAGATGAGATCCTTGAAAATATTACATCTGCACCTATTCTACAAAAAGCACTGAGCGGAGAGGAAGTAGGAGTTCTTGAGATTCCTGGCGCGATTAGAGCCTATTTTGGTGATAGAACTAATCCTAACTCTGTAATAGTACAAGATGCTCTTAAGGCCATGGGTGTAAAGCCTGAAGATGCTCCTGCTTACATAAAGGAACAAATTAGACAGGTAGGGTATGACGCAATGGACCCGAATCCAGGCTCGATAGGAACGGAAGACCAAAGAAGAGACTTTGACAAACAGCTAGAACAGAATATAGGCCTATTCGACTTTGCTAATAGGGGAGAAATATATGAATACTCTTTAGAAGCAGGAGGAGGACCTATCTCTTACCAGCAGGGAGGATCACAAGAAGGAGATCTAATGAGAATACAGAATGGAGGTACTCATGAAGAGAGCCCTCTAGGAGGAGTACCCATAGGTAAAGATGCAGACGGTAGACAAGTTTTAGTAGAAGAAGGTGAGACTATCAGAAAAGGAGCAGAGGAAGACTTTGTATTCTCTGACAGATTAAAGCTTACAAAGCAAGAGGCTGAAGAGTTTGGCCTTGATAAAAAGTTTGTTGGTCAATCATTTGCTAAGATTTCTGAAAAGATTGAGACTAGATCAAGAAGAAGAAAAGATCCAATTGATCAGCAGACTATTGATATTCTACTAAATAGACTAGAAGAAGCTCAAGAAACATTTAAACAAAGAAAACTAGCAGAAGCTAAAGAAATGTATGGAGATCCTGCGGCAGAGGAAGGTCCGGTAGCTCCTTCAGAAGGAAGATCAGGACCAGGCGAGCCTCCTACACAGGAAGAAGCTATTGCTATTAATGCTATGTTACAACAAGCTGCAATGGCTGGTCAGGGTGGAATGCCTCCACAAGGAGCACCTATGGGAGGACCACCTCCAGGTATGATGCCTGGTCCAGGAGCAATGTCTCCAGGTCCAGGTCCTACTATGATGCCTCATGGTGGACCTCACCAACCGGGTGAAGCAGCAGCTAATCCTCTTATTGGTATGGCTAATGCAGGAATCCCTCCTAGTCAATTAGACTTTGATAATGCTGATACAGCAACAAAAGAAAGACTAGCAGCAATGTTCCCTAATACATATAAAATTAGTGCGGACACTCCTACATTAGAAGACTTAAGAGTAGCCCAAAGCTTAGATCCTACCAGTGGTCTCCCAACTTTTGAGAGTTTAAAACCTGGTCGTATGAAAGCTATAAAGTCTAACCCACCTATCAGTCAACAAGAATTTGACATGTTAGATCCTAGAGTAAAGGCAGAGTATGTAGAAGCATTCCCAGGTGTCTATAAGATAAGTGCAGATACTCCAACGTTACAGGATTTACAGAATATGCAGGTAACAACGAAATCACATGGAGGCGCTTACCATAATGCACAAGGTCAGCCTGTAGATAAGGACGGTGTACTTTTACCTCCTGAAATGTTTCAAGGGGAAAGAAGCGTATTTCAATTTCCACAAGGCACTAATGTAGATTATATGAGTATAGACCCAGGAGCTACGTCTGAAACTGTTGACGACTTTGTTCGTTATAGAAGTGGTTTTATTAATAATCCTTCATTAGTTAATTTTTCTTTAGGTCGTAGTGCTGATGAGATACGTGCTGATCTTCTATCTTCGGCTGATGCTGATGCTACATCTATGAGTGCTGCTACTCCAATGGGACAAAGTTTAGACTCAGGAACGGTAACTGCTGCAGGAGATCAAGGAGATGACGATGGTACTCCTGATCCAGTTGATGCTACTAGCGTTAATGCAGCAGATGTAGCACAACTTACAGCGGGTCAAAAAGCAAATGTTGTTAAAGTTGAAACTGTAGTAGATGAGAAGACAGGAGAGAAAACAATTGTTAGAACTTATGATGATGGATCTACACAAGAGTTTAAGATCCCAGAGGTAGATACACCTAAAGGACTGACAGCATTACAAGCTGCACCTATTGCTGCTAATATTATGACATCAGCTATGCTACCAGAGAAGTTTAACTTTGCTAAGTATAGACTGCCTTTAGATGATAGCATCATAGAAAAAAGAGATATATCACCTGAGTTAAGAGATATAGAAAGAATGGTAGCTACAGGTAGAGGAGCTATCAGCAGTAGAGCTACTAGCACTGCAGAGCTCTTAGTAGGACTTGCTAACTTAACTGCATTAGGTATGGCTGAGACCGGTAAGATTAGAAATGAGCAGTACACTGATTATATCGCACAGCTACAAAATCAACAGCTTAGAAACTTAGAGATCTCATCTAGAAATGCAACTATGCAGGCAGAAGTAGATGCTGCAAATGCTGGTCTTGAAAAAGAAAGACTATCACTTATTAATGCAGCAGCAACAGAAGCAAGTAAGCTAGCTGATTCATTAAGACAAGAAGGACTGTCTAAGTACGAGCTAGAACAGATGTATCTAATGTATCCATATCTAGCAACTACTCAGCCTCAAACACAAACTAAGAGTAAATAACAAAGAGCGAATGGCAGATTTAACAACAAATGCAGTTACTCCTTCAGTAATCTCTTATACACCTTTAGACCTTAGTAGAGTACAAGCTAGACTAGGATCAAAAGTACAAGAGGTTGAGGGAGCAGCTGCTGCAGGTAGAAATCTTATTTCATCCTTAGACTTTAAGGATGGATATATGCTTGCAGGTCAGGCAAAAGATTTACAAAATGAATACTCTGGTAAGATACAGAACTTAGTAAATAACCTGTATAATACAGGAGACACTAGATCATTTACGGCTGACTTATCATTATTATCTAATCAGATCAATACTGATGAACGTATCCTAGCAGGGCAGAAAGACTTTGAACTATCAAAGGTCCATGATCAATATGGTATAGATCCTACAAAAAGAGGATTCTATTATAAGTATACATCTGACAATAGTCCTACAGGAAACATTGCTGCAGTTGATTGGAAAAACCAAGACTACACTAGAGATGATGTAAATAGCTTTTACCAGATCTTTCCCGAAGAAGATTTGTATGGAGATTACAATGACCAATTTGAGAACTTAAATACTGCAAAGTTTGAAGAGTTTATGGGTATGGACCCAAATGGATTTCTTGTCTTTAAAACAACACAAGGTCCATCAGAGTTACCACAAACTATTGCAGATATTGTAGCAGCAGGAGGTACTCAAGCAGAAGCGATTGCTGCGTATTTAAAGGAAACCAATAGCCCCCTATATAAGCAACTTGCTAGTGATTATGATAAAGGAGGATCAGACTCTGCTATTAACTACAGAGATGCCCGAGGCATAGGAAGAGAGCAGTTCATAGGAGAAGTGGTTTTAGAAAATCTCCCGTACCTAGAAGATGTTTCATTTGATTTACAGACTCCAAGTGGCACAGGTTCAGGATCAGGAAACGATATAAAGCCGCCTGCAACTACACCGGTGCAAACTGAAACACTAGCAACAGTTCTAGATCAAGGAGTAGCATCAGAACTATTAGAGGCAGGAAACTTAAATATTAAAGAACTTACCGGAGTGCTAGGGTTTGGAGCTGAAGCTCAGGGAACTACAGACTTCATGACTATCATGAGTAACCCTGAAGCTAATAGACAAGATATTGCAAACGCAGGATATTATGTTAGTATAATCAATGACTGGAATAATAATGGAGATCCTACATACTCAAATGTATTTACAAATGGAAATGAGCTAAAGGCATCAGCAGATGAAGCAACATTACAAATATTAAACACTCCGTTTGCAGCTAGTTACCGCACATCCGGTCCTGGCAGCCAAGAATATCAAGCTGCTGAAGGATTTGAAGGATCACAAAAATCATTCATGACAGTTTATGGAGATATCATAGGAGATCAAGATCCTGTAGAATTTTTCCATAAAATTAGAAATACTAGAAACTTACTAGGGCAGTTTGATGCAAATGGATTTAATTTAGATAATAAAGATGAATTACTTTCAGCTTATGACGGGTATCTTCAAGATCCTTCTCTAGCAAAGCAATTAACATTTGGAGTAGGCTTTTTATCGCCAGATGAGTTTGCGGCTGTACTTAATAGACAAGAAGAAGAGACATATACGGTAGACATTCCAGGAGGAAGAGATGTAGAATACACTAATCTTGGGGAGACTTTGAATAGATATGAAAAAGCATCTAATTTCTATAATGTTGCTAACAACGAATATACTAAGATAAATAGAAATGCTCCTTTCGTAGGCTATGAAGAAAGGATGTCCGAACTGAAAGAGAGTTCTCCGATTGCTTTTTATGAAGCAGCTAGGGTAGATATTATGAATCGATCTCAGCTTTTTCATACCGATGTTATATTACAACCTGGAGCACTACAAAGAAGTGAGGGTATTATAGAAGAGGGCACAAAGCAATTTTCTGAAAGCTTAGCTACTGCAATAGTAGACGGTGAGATTAGCGCTGACTTTGGAGCTAATTGGACAATATCTAAGTTTCTAAGAACGGCAGAGGGAGGGGCAACAGGGTTCACCGACTCAGGTGTAGAAAGTCCAAGAGTTAATGTTATTAAAGGGGATATAGTAATAGAGAGTCCTTACGAAGAGATGGATTTAACCAAAAAGAATACAGCAAACCTTCTCAAAAATTTTATTAACTCTTCATCGTCAGATAGCGATACAGCAAGTGATGCAGGAGACTTCATCTTCCAAGGCTTAATTGTACCTAATGGTCAAACAAGTGAGGTAGGATTAGTATTCTCTCATAGAAAAGGAGGAAGTGTTGAAAGCTATATCTTTACACCTAAGAATCAAACAGCTTTAGAGAATAATCCTCTAGTACAGTCTATGGATCTTACTCAGAAAACACTTGCAGGTAAGCAATACTTACCTCAAGTTATGACCGGAGATGCATATCTAGGAATGTTTGGTGAGCAGATAAATAATATGCTTGCAGAAAATGTAGATCTCTATGGTATTAATGCTGAGTATGTTTGGACAGATACAAAAGCAAGTTTATCTAATACAGAACTTTTTAATCCAGTCGAAACGTTTAGAGATACAGATGTTCCTAACCCATACTTTGACGGTAATACTTCAGTAGTAGCGGACATAGCAGGAGGTTCAGAAGTATATAGACTTAGACGTAAAGATGGAACAGGAGATGTTAGATGGTCAGAGTACTTAGAAGGATTTGCAGAAAACCCTGATCTAGCCTCTACTTACATGGGAGTATCAGATTATGAAGGCTTCTTAGTAAGTGTGCTACTTAACAAAGATCAGATTAACGATGCTGGCGGAAACGTTACAGATGAAGCAATCATGGGGCTATTACAAAGTACTACTATGCCTAACCTTAAAGGTATAAGCGAGGCTTTAGGTACTGAGTGGGGACTGTTAACAAATATCCCAATTACATTTAATGATACTTCAGAGGCCTTCCATCATTTTGCAGGCCAGTCTAGTAGGGGACCTGATCGGTCAGGTAATCCACGCTCAGGCTACTTTGTCTCAACAAACCCGTAGAGGAGTCTGATTCAGCTGGCGATCAGACCAGGACTTCACAAGACCAGACGGGTAACTTTGAGCCCGTAACTTCATTCGAAATGGCAGACTTTACCTTGCCTGCTAGAAATTCAAATACAGTATTTAATCGGGCTGCATTTGAAAACGCAGGTAAAGCTTGGGTAGCTGCTAACGATCATACATTTGTAAACAATACTGATTACACTAATTTATTTTGGGACACTGGTATTGAAAGAGCTCAACAGATCTACAATACAACCAGAGTTAGCTTACCTGCGACTAATGAAGCAGGATTAAAAATACTAGA
>CEPR01000213.1_pt1 | contig 14936 bp, 15 predicted proteins | sample 530431 | NCBI WGS metagenome assembly CEPR01 (sample SAMEA2620078, study PRJEB7988) | marine metagenome | isolation source: saline water (ENVO:00002010), including
TAGTTGTTCTGTCAGGGGGTTAGCGTCAGGGGCAACACCCTGTTCAGGTGCCCTCGACTGTACGTTGGCGACGTTCTCGACTACGCCTTTCTGTCCGTCACTCAGTCCCTGCTTATAGACCGAAGAGACAATCTCGTCAATGCGGTCAATAACGGTGCGATGAGAGGACAGCATATCGTAGTCCCAAGAACCATCTTGATTTACGTACGGGTCGAAGAACTCCTCAAGACGGGCGTTCTTGTCTTTCAGTTGAGCGCGGTACTGATCATCAATACCGAAGGTGAAGGACTTCCCCCCACCCAAATCAAATTCAATCCCAGTGAGTGCATCCACCTCACGGGACATGTTGCTCATCCACTCTTCGTTGATGAACGACTCGGGTTCAGGCTGCTGAGGCTGCTCTGCAGGGGCGGCGTAGCCGTCGCGAATCTTCTCGATTGCTTGGCGTGCGTTCGCTGCGTCAACCTTGAGCTGAATCTGCGAAAGGCGAACCTCCTCCTCAGTGTTGATTTCTGGGTCGAGCTTGTACTTGCTCTGCACCAAAAGGTTCAACTCCTCGTTAGAAAGGTTAGGGTAGTCAGAAGCCATGTTCACACGCACAGCCGTCACGTCGTCCATTTCGGTCGGGTTGAGCTGCTGGTATGCGAACCAGTCCTGTGGGGCCCTCCCCGTCTCCTGCACGAACTTCGAGATGGCCTCGATGCGCTCGTCCATTGGGGCTGCCTGTTGCGGTTGAGCAAGGTCTTCGAGGCTAGTAATCTCCCTCCCAAGCCTCTCGCTCAAGAAGTTCATTACAGCGCCTTCGACTTGCTGTTCCGAGTATTGTGGTTCTGTGTACTGCGGCTGGTCAGAGACCTGGGGCTCGGAGTACTCAGGTTGTTGAGGCTGTTCTACTTGCTCCTGAACAGGTGCTTCAGGTTGCACCACAGGCTCTGGAGTAGGCTCCGTAGCCACAGGTGCGTCCTGTTGAACAGGTTCTTGAATCGGCCCAGCGTCTCGCTGAATAGCCTCTTGCAGTTGTTCAGGGGAGTCAACGAACTCAACTTTGTCAATCGTTTCTTGTTGCATTATATTGATTTATTTTTACTTATGCGTAGACGAACAGTCCCGCCATTGCCGCTCCACTGAACTCAGTAAAGTTCCCGTAGATGGTGGCTCCTGCAGGGACGGCGATTGCCTTGCTAGCGCTACTGATGTACTTGTCTGAAGTAGCGTCGTATTCTTTCACAGCCCCCTTCACAGTCACCGTAATAGCGGCTGAGGTTGGGTTGTATACTGCAACAAACCTGCTCCCAGAAGTAGAGGAGAGGGTGTTGTTGTTTGTAAGGATATAAATGTCCGTAGGGAGGGACTGACTAGGGTGTGCCATTTTATCCGAGTGTTACAGATGAACTATCCAAACCAAACACCCCGTACTCGATGACTTGGTCCACGGAGGTACCGTAAGCCTTGAGGGTCTGGTCATTCTGTGCAGGGAAGTAAGCGAACTCACCCCCTGCAATCTTGAGCACCACGGGATCGTCCGTAGTGCTGTCGGCGTAGACGTAGATGAAGTTCTCACGGACTTCGTCCATGTTCTTCACGTACACGTACGCGCTCTCGAGCTTGTCGCTGGCCTTGTACACCGTTACGTCGCTACCACCTTTGGACGTAGAGGCGACCTTACCCCTGATGATGCTCCCTGAGTCGGCGTTTACGTTCACCGAAACTTGGACGTTCACAGGGGACGTGAGCACGTTGGTACTCGACAGCGAGAGCTCAGCCTTGAGCACCCCCATTATTCCTCAATCAGGAGCTGGTACTCCAGGGTGAAAGAAGTCGCTACGCTCGGGGTGTACTTAAAGTCAGCCGTCCCGTCCCACGGGATGAAAGCCCAGTCGCCTGCGTACAGCCTTCCCACAGCCTGCGTACCGACGACAATCGTCGCGTACTCGGTAGCGGTGGAGGAGGTGTTGCACAGGTAAATCTTGTGTGCCTTGTCGTTGGTGTAGTCAGCAGCCGCGAACAGCGTCACAGCAGACGATGCCGTGGTGGTTTTCCTTCCGACCCCCGTAGTCTGAGCCAGACCCGTGGTCGTACCCGCCTTTGTGAGGGTGGCGGTTTTGCTCAACGCCAAGGCATCCGTCGTCAGATCGGCGCTGTTGAGCGTAATGGTTGCAGTGGTGGTAGCCATGTCTCGTTATTTACTGCAAATATATATCATTTTGGGCGTCACGTTTCGTACCAAATGACCATGTCTCTGATGTAGACAATGTCAAATCTAAAAGCGGGGAGGCCTACGGAACCTCCTGTGATACTAATTTTAGGGACCTCAGAAACTGTTCCTAGAGTTGTAATGGTGGTGGTGTACCTATTCCAAACATCTTTTGACGCATCTTCAACAACATCACCTTCTACACCATCAAACTCTCCACTAATGCTGTCAGCACCAAAATTAGTTGATGGGAAGTAGTACAAGAACGTCATTTGAACGTCCGAATCGTTTGGGACGTCAACAGTAATTCCGCTATTTTTAAAGGCTATTGGTTCACCTTGAATAACAGTTTGAGTGCCTAAAGTGCACTTCAACAACCCGTCTCTGCCTGCAGCAGAAACACCCCCCTCAACCGAACCATCGACAGTAAAGTTGAATCCGTCAGAATCGTTACTGAAGTCGCTCCTGTAAACGATGTTGATTTGCTTCAGTGCTGGCTGATTGCTACCAGAAACAGTCTCCACTCTGCTTGAAGAAGTGACATACTTCTTGTTGTGGTTACTGTTGGATATAGAAAACCCGCCAATCATTTCTTCTTCCCCTTTCCTGCTCGGATTTTGGCTGCTTCTTTCTTACCAAATGCACTGTTCACTCTCCCCATAGCCCAAGCGTGCTGAGAAGTCTTGGGGCGATTGCCACTGCTCATGTACGCAGCCAAGCCCCTGCGGTATACTTCCCGTTCTGCCGCATCCAAGCCAGCCATCCCGCCCTTCTTGTACTTCTTCACCTTACCCCCGTGCTCCATGCTGTCGCGCTCCTTCATCAGGTTCTTCAACTGCTTCTGAACGTCGGTAGGGAACGGTTTCTTGTCCTTTCCGCCACGGTACTTGTCGTAAATTTTGGCAATCTTGGACATTAGGGCCTTGCGGCGGGCAGGGTTGGAACTGCCTTGGACGTACTTCTTTGCGAACTTCTTCTGTGCTTTAGGCATGAGATACGAGTTTAAACTTGGCTTCCTTTACGGCACCAGGGTGTGGCTTGTACTCCCCCTTCATCAGGAAGTACCGTCCGTTTTCTAGCATCCAGTGATGACCTGCTGGCGGATTGACGGTAGCAGTCTTCTGACTAATCTTCAACTTACCGCCTTTGTTGTACTTGACTGTCTTCATCAGAACGAGCTCATTAGGATTTCATCTACAGCCTCTTGGACATCAGACTTAGAGGCTTCGATAGCCATCATAATGTTTGCCTGAAATCTTTCTACTTCCTCTCCGTCGTTAAAGATAATAATAGTAGGAACTACTACGATTTTATGTTTCTGCTGTAAATCAGGGCTCGAGACAATATCTACACGAGACGTCGAACAATCGCTCAACTTCTCAATCCACGGGACACTGTTGGTGGCGTTGAAACTTGCGTTGAACTCTACAACGCAAACGCCAGACTCGCACACTTCACTGTCCGCAGACGCAGCCACAAAGACAGTGGCCGAGAACAGAGCAGACAAGACAAAGAGGGCAAGCACACCTTTCATTGTTCATCTTATTTGAGTTTATCGATTTTTTCTTCAATACGCTTAATGTCCTCCTTGATTTCCCCTACATCCTCCTGGGTAGACATAATCGTCTGACGGATGAGTTGGTCCTTCATGTCGAACTCCATGCGTGAAACTTCTGACGGGAGAGGGGCTGGAAGCTCCTTGGCCTCAGCGATATCGGCCTGCAGGGTAAACCACATTCCGATGAGAGACGACATCCCGATTCCAATACCAGCCAAAGTTTTCAGGCTGACGTTGAACCCCATATCCTCGTTAATCTCTTTTGCCATAATTAGAATATTACGTAGTTGACCCCGACCGAGAAGTCGTGCCACTCTCTGTTCCAATACTTGTTGTATCTACCCTCCAAGAAGCAGCCTAGGGATTTGTTTAGCTTCCAACCAAAAATCAATCCCCCACTATAGTCAACCCACTGCCCGTCGTTGAGCTGGAAGTAGGAAAACTCTGACCCCGTATCTAAATGCCGAGGCAAGACATTACCCCACGAGTGTAACCAAAAGTCTTTGGTGTAATGGTAGTAGTCAAAGCCCGCGACCAGAGAATAGTTCCACTCTGTGTCTAACTCGCTACGCTTGAGCTGGACGTAGTCGTCAAGAATCTGCGGGATGACAACCTCCCGCCACACCTCGAAACTACTAGCGACAACTGTTCCGTCGGGGTCTATGTACTCCCCCGTAGAGAAGTCGTAGCTGTAGCCTTGACTGAAAGCAAGTTGCGTGTAGTGTAAACTTCCGTTTGGCAACTCCCATTGCTTCAGTGGGTTGTACCCATACGGCTCCGAGATGCGCTGGGCTGCACCGATATTGAAAGACAGCTTACCCTTAGAGTTGATGCGCAATCTCTGGGAAGCCTCGAGGTAGCTGACGTCAGCAAAGCCGTCCTGTACGTACTCCACTTTCCCTACGAACCTGCCCCCAACATATCTCAGGAAGTGGTTCTGGTCTAGGTAAAGCACTCCCTGCTGCCTGCGGTAGTCGCTCTCAAAAAGAAACTCGAAACCTTTGACCGTACCGATCGTAGCTGCATCGGAGTAGGAGTGCTCCTCGCCGTTGTAGAAGACGTTGGCCCTGTTCTCGTACTTGAACCTAGCAATCTTGCGGATACCAAGAGTCAAAGAGTAGTCGAACGGAGTCTCTACGATGTCTGTAGACAGAGGACCATTGACAACCGAATACGTCTTGTAGTCAGAAAGCGAGTTGTTTCCGTTGACAGCCGCATAAAAAGTCGAGAACCGAAACGCCTTTTTCAGTGTCTGAGCCCCACTCGTTAGTGGGACGCACAGGAGTAGAACTAACAGAAACCTCATAGCTTGACGATAGTTTGCTTGAACATGCGATTGTCAGAAACTACTACGAGGTGATATGTCCCGACAGGCCAATCCGATGCGTCCTGCGTAGCGCTGGACGATTTTAACACCTTCCTGCCAGTGGCATCGAAGACAGTCAATACAAACGGGTATGGTGCGTCCACATAGAACTTGTGCTCAACTACCGTCGGGCGGATTGTGACCTCGTCTGCTAACTCAGGAACACCCGTAGGCCACCCCTGCTGACAGTAATCGTACAGCCCGATACACCCTCCGTCCCACTCTGCCTCGCAGCAATACGGGTCGACCTCAATAACCCAAGCGTAGCAAGAGTCGTTCAGCCAGTACGGAACGCCTGGACCTGTAGCGCACCCCGCATCATACAGGCAATCACCTTCGGTATTGGCTTCCGCATTGTAGTTGTATGCCGACAAATCCATGCACCCTACCACAACGGGGATGCAACTTCCGTTGTCTACGTTCGCCCCCTCGTCAAAGTTCAAAGCGGTAGAGTCTGTGCAACCAAATGCCGCCAACGTTAAACAAGAACCATCGTCATAGTCAGCCTCGTACCCTTGAGTGTAGTACTCTAAATACCCAGCTTGCATGCACCCTGCAGCGTAGTAACAACTGCTATCAGGGCTGTTGGCATAGACGTCGTAGTTTTGAGCCAAAGTGTCTAAGCATCCGTAGGAAAACTCTTCACAAAAGTTCCCGCAGTATGTCGTAGCCTTGTACGTGTACGGGAAGGGGATAATGCTCCACTGTGGCACGTTGACGAGGGTGTCTCCTGTTGGCCCCTCGAGCATGAAGCCGCACTGAGCCACAGTGAACATAGACTGCGGGGTAGGGAAGAAGTACAACTCTACTTCTTTGTCGCTAGACAAATACAGCTCAAAGGACTCTTCCAATCCGTCCCCTGGTCCCATCTTATACTGTGGGGACAACCACTCACCCTGACGCACTCCTAGCCAGCTACCGAACCATCCGTCAGCAGCACCGTCAGTGAGCGTCAGCGTATAGAAGCAAGAGTCGGGCTGTAACTCTACGTTTGCAAGCGAGTCGTAGTTGTAGTACGCGCTGTCAATACAGCCGTATACCACGGGGGTCTCGCACAGCAAGTCAAGGAATACCGTCGCGTTCGGGTTGTACTCGAGGTAGTCGGGATCGCCACAGCCAACGATATCCTCTATCTCTAGGCAAGCAGGGGCCTGGAAGAGGTGCTGGAAGTTGTATCCGAAGTTGGCCTGTGCAGGGTCCATGGCATAGACCTCCTCCCCGCAAGCAAGGAGACCAAACCCGCCGTCCTCTCCACCCCACTGGGCGCCATTGAGTCCGTCACCATAAACATCGCTGATGGTAAACGAGAGCTGACTACCAATAGGAGCACAGACACTACTGAAAATCGGGATACCTGTAGGTTCTCCTGCGTATTCGCCAGCCAAAACAGCGGCAAGGATTTCATCGTTGGTCACATCTACCAGTGACCATCCCGTTTCCCCTGGATAGTTGTCAGGGACAACAACCACCATAACCTCCGTTTCGGTGAAGTCGCAGTCGGCTGACTCTAGAATATTGCAGTTCTGATTGAAGTTGGCCCACGGGTTCCAGTTGATTGCCTCGGGGTTCGTACAGCCTGGGATAGCTCCGCAGGGCAGGCAACTCTCCCAACAAAAAGGCGGCAGGGCCATAGGGCCTTGTACGTTCAGAGGTCGGTTGACATACCCAAACTCATCGAAAATAAAACAGGGGGACTCTGCAACGCCGACAGGCAGTTCTTGATACGTCCAATTATCTGCAGAGAACTTCCATAGATACTGCCCAGCAGCCATAGAGACGGTGGCCTCCCACACCCCGTCACCATCAGCGTCTTCCATCGGAACACATGACCCGCACCAACTAAAGTAGTCTGAGTTGACCTCGGGCGTTACAATCCCCTCTGGGTGTGGGCCATTCAAGTCTAGCCTGAACGTAACCTCATACAAACAAGGCTCCCCCTCGAAGATTGCCTCTGGGTTGTAGTTGGTGGCCTGCTCATCCATACACCCTAACACGGGCGGGGGGCAAGGCAATAAGTTAATCGGGATGTCAAGCTGTGCGGTGTTGAAGTCTAAGACCTCGATATCTACACCACAGGCATTGCTCAAGACGATATAGCCCTCTCCATACTCGCAACAAATACCATCGCCAAAGCTGTCGTAGGCTACGAACGTATACGGACCAGGCGGCAGGTTGACCAACGTTTCTCCTGCTACACCCGAAGCCACGACGTTGGTGTCTGCTAGAATCTCCCAGCTACTCTCCGCTGCATACTGATCAGAAACAAACTCTACGTTCAACCAACTCTGAGCCTGCAGAGACAGGATCGGGAACAGTAGACACCACTTGCTCTTGTTGGCCCAGTAGGCCGCGCTCATCCTCCCCTTGGCGATGTTCCGTGCGTGACGAGCCTTGAAACTTGCACGCTTCTTCTTCATCCGATCGCTCTCGCCTGCCTTCGGCTTGCCAGCGGTCTTGGCCCCCTGCTCACCGTAACGGATGAGCTTGACCTTGTCCCCTTCTTTAGCAAGAACAACGTGCGACTTCTTGGGGTGCGACGGGGTACGCTTGGGTTTGTTGACTCCACTCAGCCCGTGCTTCTTGAGGAGCCGAGAAATCCTTTTCCGTACCCTGTCTTCAGACATAATACAAAGATAATCAGCGAGGCTTACACTCGCAGAGAAGTTCTTGGGTCAGTGCCTTCTGACAGTGGTCCTTGTCGACCTTATCCAAGACCCAGACGAATGCCTTCCCCAAGGGCCTCAAAGTCCCCTCGCGTTCGTTCATACCTAGCGTAGCGCTAGTGGTGAAGTCGGGGTTGCCGAACTCAAAGCCTTGGTTTACAATCAGGAAGTCGTTGAAGAGCTCCGCACACGTGGTGTTGAGAAGCTGTGACAAAGCCACCCCCAAGGTGTTGATGTACGCCGAGAGCTTCGGGAAGGGATTCCACTGCACCGTAAGGAAGGCGCGGGTGAAAGAGAACAGCATCCCGAGCGGGATGAGAAGCAGTCCGATAACTGCAACGAGGGTGATGTATACAATGCGCATTGTCTCTTGTACGGGAAGGTATACGGTGCTCATTACATTCCTGGGATTTGGAAGTAGTTGTCGATGTTGGTCTCGATGCCGGTGAAATTGCTTGTTTGGTCAGAATCGTAAAAGATGACGCTTTGCATAGTTCCGACAAAACGGAAATTTGCATTATTAATTCCGCCAATCCGAAAGTCTACAATGTTATTCGTGCCTCCATTACCTGATGCATATTGAGTGCCGTCGCGACGGTGGACAGATGTCGTAGCGTGCAGGTTTGTCATAAGCACTTGACTTTCAGGCAAATCGCTACTGCTGTTCACATTGAACTGGCCGCTATAAACACCAACTCTCAAAGTGCTGCTTCCCCATGTTGCATCACTTGTGCGGCTACCTATTCCCGAATAAAATGTCTGGAAGCTGCCTTGTCGAGTAAGGTTTGACACTTGAAATATCGTAAACGGTTGGGTCACAGTTCCCGATGATGCGTCGAGGTAGTCAGTGCCATCAAATTCAAGCGCCGCTTGGCCGTTCTCAGTAATGACCGCAAAGCCGTTGTAAATCTTCGGCTGGTTTGCGTCCGTCGCTTGGTCGGCGTGGTTGCCGTTGGTGCTCTGGTCCCACCACCGCGTGACGTATCCGTTCGCGGTCCCACAGAATGCAGCGATGTCAGCCGTTGCGAGGTCACCGTTGGCGTCAAAGCCGATGTTGCGCTCTTCATCGTCGGAGTCACGACGGATACGCATGCAGATAACTGCTTTGTCTGATAACTGCCTTACTGAGTACGCTACTGCCGCATCCGTACCGCCACTCTGTGAGCCGTAGTCGTAGAGTAACCCAGAAGTAGGTTGATCGGTGGGCTGGTAGATGAGGTAGTCCGAGTTGATGTTGGTCTCGATGGCGGTGCGGTTGCTAGACTGGTCGCTAGTGTATATAATATGTTCTTGAATGTAAAATTCTCCGTCACCTGAATCTGTGCCACGGCTGGATATGCTGTGGTTTCCTGCACTAGCTGCTTTTAAACTGACCGAGACTGCCGTGCTTGCGTCTTTGCCTATTTCAGAGCCAGTGCCATCAAACAAAGTGTAAATCAGTTGCTGGTCAGTTGTTATTGCTATCCCGGTGTCCACGTTAGTAAACTGCCCTGAAGCATGCTGCTGCATTTTATAATTGCCCGTAGTGCCAACAAGCGCCGCAAAATTTGCTGATCCGTCGCGCGTGCCAAAAACTGGGTCAAAGCCGTCAAACGCAACCGGCTCTAACACAGTAAATATTGTGCGAGTAGCGCCCCAGCTGACAGAACTAATACCAAGTTTGTCTATGTTGAAGTAAAGCGCCGGCTTGCCGTTCTCAGTAATTACAGCAGTACCGTTGTATATCTGCGGCTGAGCTATACTTGCGCTCTGCGTGACGTTGGCACTGTTTCCGCTTTGGTCAAACCAGGTCACACAGTAACCGTTAGCGCTACCGCAATGGCTGGCGATGGCTGCCGTGTCGAGGTCGCCTGAGCTGTCAAAACCAATGTCTGTTTCAGCGCCGTCGCTGTCGCGCCTGATGCGCATGCAGTTGCCGGTGTAGTCTTTGTCTAGCTTACGCACAGAGTAGGCAGCAGCTGCGCCGCTACCATACGTGGTGTCCAGCAGGAACGCCGCGGCACTCGGAATCGTCAGCCCGTTGATGTCGGCGATGTCCGCCTTGAGCACCCCGTTGATATCGTTGATGCTCCCAACAGCTAGCCCGTTGATATCGTTAATGTCTGGCATTAGGTGGCAATCTCAATGTAGTCTTGTGACGGAGAGAAGAAAACCTTCGATCCCGAAGCATTTCCCGCAGCCAAGGCATACCCCACCACGCGTACGAAGTCTCCGCCTGTAGTAGGTTGCGTAGCCGTAATCTGCCCTGCCGTAGTAGAGATGTAGAGCGGCTCGCCTGCGGCGGTAGCGGCGTTGTCGTGACCGATAAACCCAACCCCGTTTACGAGCAATCCGTCAGATGTCGGTGACTGTCCAAGGGCCAACCCGAGAAGTCCTTCAGTTGTCGCATCACCGTCGGCGTCAACAGCCACCCATGCGCCGCTACCGTACGTGTAAACCGTACCAGCAGATAGTGTCCCCGTACCGAACTTTACAATCGTCCCCTCGGCCTCAGTTGCGGCGTTGACAGCCCCGTCAGAAGTAGACTGAGTGATCATTTGCAGCTCCTGACCCAAGCCCGCTGCAAGGGTAATCGAGGCGGCAGTGCTGGTGATGCGGACATTGGTCCCTTCAGTCAGCTCTGCGTTTTCGAACTGAGAGTCCCCACTGTCGTAAATGAGCACATGACCATTAGAAGGGTTGGAGATGGCAACGTCGCTCAGGTCATCCAAGCCCGTAATGGCACCGCCTCCACTAACCGTAGCCCAAGACAGATTCCCGCTGCCGTCGGTTTTCAAGTACTGGTTTGCATCACCGTCATCACCTGGGAGGGTGAGCGTATAGCTAGCCCCGATGTCGGCATGAGCAGGGGCCTTGAGAGAAACGTAGTGGCTGTCGTTCTCGCAGTACAGCCTAACCTCAGACTGGGTGTTGTTGTTTCGAACCTCAATCAGGCCCGAGGAGATGTTGACCGAGTCGTTGACTGCGGAGCTACCCAAGCTCACCACACCCGTACCGTTGGGCTGAATCGAGATGTTCCCGTTGGTGGTGGTGGTATAAATCCTTTGGTTGTTTACGTCGAGCTGAGCTGCTAGGCTAGGGGAAGTCTCGTCCTGCAACCTACCCCCGTCAATGGTAAGGGTGTCGGTAAGTTGATCGGCAGTAACTGTAAGAGTACTGCTACCCCCAGCAACGATGGCCAACTCAGAGGTAGGCGAGGTAGGGCTAATAGCCGTACTTCCGTCGCTGAAGCTCAGGTACTTGTTCCCCGCGTCGCCGCTGATGGTGACCGTGATGTTGTCTGGCTGAGGCTCGTTCAAAGCAACCCCGTCACCAGTAAAGTTCAAGGTGGTGACACCCGTAGTCAGGCTGACCCCGTCCTCTTGAACAGTGACCGCACTACCGCTAGCAGTAGAAGCAATCGTAATCGTGTCACCGCTCTCGGTGAGCGTGACCCCCGAACCAGCGGCAAGGGTAATGGAGTCTGTGCTTGCGTCAGTACCCGTAAGGGTAATGGTCGCGTCGTCTCCGCTCTGGGCCGTGTCTAGAAAGTACTCGGTGTTGTTAGAAGCAATCGTGACCTCGCTGCCGCTAGAAGACACGCTGACGTTTTCTCCTCCCGTGAAGGTTACGGTGTCGTTGGCTTGGTCAGCTACGACGTTGTCATCGCCAGTAATAGCGATTGTGGAGAACGAAGTAATCGCGTCCCCGTCTACAGTAACTGCGGACCCCTTCTCTCCTTTCGGACCGTTAGAGGTAATGACGATGGTGTTCTTTGATACGGCCATGACTTAGTTGTCGGCTTCTGCGACGTCCTCAACCACCCTAAACGGGCCACGAAGGATAGTCTTTTGTTCTTCTGATGATGTGTTGTATCGCTGCAAGTCGTAGACATAACGACCAGAAGCGACAAGCTCCATCTCGGCTGCCGAACAGCGGATGGTGAGCTGATTGTTAATGCCCGCGTCGTTATTCTGAGAGCCAGAAATCTCCATCGTGAAGTTGCTAGCAGGGAGGACGGAAGCGGAAGTAACAATCACATTGCTCCCAACCGAGGAAATAATCAACCCCTCGTTCACGTCACTACTTGCCTTATCCCGAACCTCCATCAGGAACTGATCTCCTTGAAGGTCGTCTTCGTTGCCTGCCGCCTCCTCTCCGATGTAGAAGGTCAGAGTCACGTCGAAGCTGTCCCCTCGACGAGTGGTGATGGCTACCTTTTCGCTGATGTCTAGGTCTAGTCGCCTTGCCATTACTCCATGACTTGATTGATGATGGGCTCTTCACCCTTGCGCTTTGCGATGAGTTCCTTCTGGGCCTCCTTCTGCTTATCGACCCGTTCGTCTTTCTTCCCCTCCTTGAACACCTCAATCTTCTCGCGGAAGTTCTGGTCGTCCTCACGGAAGCCGAGGGTGGCCTGAGCGCGAATCATCTCAATCTCCCTTCGGTACTGATGCTTGACGGCTTCGAGTTGCATCTCGAGCTCGTTCTTGAGCTGCAGGGTTTGTGCCTCGAGTTGGGCCTCCACCTGCATCTCCTGCTGCTTGGCCTGCGAAGCCACAAGGGCAGCCTGCTGTGCCTGCTCGGATTGGACCTGAGCGTTCTGCTGGGCCATCTGCTGCATGCGCTGAATCCTCTTCTTGCGCCGAACAATCAACAGCCTCTCGGCCTGGTTGATGTCCTTCATGTTGCGGATGGCGATGGCGTCCTCGATGTCGAGTTCCTTTTGAGCGAGAGAGGCTTGGATGTTCTGTTCCAAGTACGCCTTCTCTACGTCCTCCATCTCCTTCTGCACCGTGACCCCGAAGTTGTACATCGGAAGGTTGCTGAAGCTGTTCAGTACGGCCATGTTCTCCTTCCCGATGGCGTTCTCGTACACCCTGTATACGACGCTCTCAGACGGAAGGACCTGCAGACACTTCACTACGTCCTCGCACACCTTCTTGAACAGAATCATGGAGGAGTTGGTGACGTCGTAGATGGCGTTGTTGCCTGCCGCAAGGGCCTGCTCCCGAACCCCAACCAAGGCGTCACCCTTTGGGGTGGAGGCATCCATGACCTCGTTGATGCCCGTGGCGTCACGGATCATACGCAGGTAGTGGTTATACAACCCAATCAGTTCGTTGACGTTGCGGATGGCGTTGCCAATCTCGCGGACAGGGGGGTTCTGAAACCCGCCCTCAGGGTTCTTGCTACGGTAGTAGAATACACCCGTCTGCTCGTAGATGTCGTGCAACTCCAGCGGCTGCAACTCCCCACCCTTTCCGAGCTGTACGTTCTCTAGCCCCTCGATGTCAATCACCAGTCCGTCGGGCTTGGCTTTAGCGATGGCCTGCTGCAGCTTCAAGTGAGTGAGCTGGAGCATGTCCGCAAACCCGATGCAGCTATCCACCAAAGACTTCGGGACCATATCCCGCATGTTGGTAGCCACGGGGGAGTACGACATCCGCGTGCGCGTCAGGTCGTGCATGTTCCGAGGCATGTTGCTCATCAACCCGTAGTTGAAGATGAACTCGCTCCCCATGACGTACATCCCGTAGTACACGTTCTCCACCTCCATCTTATGCGGGGTGCGAGAGAACACGCTGTTGGGCTTCTCCTTGTAGTTGTACCCTTGGTAGAAGAACCCCGTGTTGCCGAATCGATTCTCCTTCTCCTCGAAGAAGACGGTGTCGACGGACACGAACTCAAAGCACAGGACCTCGACCATGTACTCGTCGTAGCCTGAGGTGTACTTGCCCGTAAAGTTGTCGTACGAGGTAGCGTGCGGGGAGGAGTAGTCCCCCTGCTTGTGCTTCTTGGCTCCCTTCTGAATCTTCTTCAGTTGCTCCTCGGTGAGCTCGTCACCAGCCAGTCGCTTCAACTCGCTGATGGTCATGCGTTTGATGTGGCCTGCGTACACGAGGTCCTCCATGCTGGGGTCCTCGGTGTAGCTGTGCACGAAACTGCCTGGGTCGACGTACTCTACCTTGACCCCGTAGTTCGGGTCGTTGGTGCGCTTGGATACCGCCATACCGATTGCGGTCAGGTCGGATACGCAACGTCGGTAGGTGTTGTCGTCGAAGTTGTTCCACTCCAGCGTCATGTTCGTCGCAATCTGCGCGGCGATTTCGGCGTCGGTCTTGATGTTGGTCTCGAAGAAAATCTCTGCCTCCTCGAGTGTTTCGGGAAGCTGCTCGGGGTCGTCACCGATGGTCAACCCCCCAGTCTCTTGCTTGAGTGCAATCAGCTCGTCGCGGGCTGCGACCTGCATCTGCATCATCTTCTTCTGCTGATCCTTCTCCGAAGAGGACAAGGGGTCGACAGCCTCTAGGTTCGGGTACGGGGAGCGCGAGAGGATTTTGTTTGTGACGATGCGGGCAAACTTGGCCAGAATGGGTACAGGAGTAAAGTCAAGATTAACAAGACTACCATCCCCATTATTTGGGTCCAGGCTAGTAAGGATTTGCTTATAGACAGTAGTGTCCTGCGTACCGTTGGCATAGTCCCTGTTGCGCTCGAAAATCTTCTGCCTCTTGCGAAACAGAGAGTTGTAGTCGTCGGCGTTACCCCACTGCTTCTCGATGGCTTTAGCGTACCGCAGCCCGTACTCTTTGCTCTCCTTCTTCTCCTTCGGGACCATAGGGTCAGGAAAATTAGAAGAGTATTTTGTTTTGGAGTCTTGCATAATACGACTACTTGTCGTCAAATGCAAATATATTAAACTCTGCTAATCCCTTTGTACCTTCTAAAGAAGCGTTTCTCAGAGAAATTAGTGGGTGGTTTTTCGGGCTTTCCCTTCTGTGCCGCTAGAAGAGCAAGCCCTGCGCTGATGGTAAGGTCGAACTTGGTTCGCTTGTCAATCTTGAACCCCACCCAGTCCTCTAGCGTGCGGTTGAAGTACATCCTCCCCATCTCCCCCGTCTCCCTGTTCACCCCGACGTGCTCGTGTACGTAAGCCTCGATGGCCTGTGCATGGGCGTGGATGACGTCCTGAGAGTTGGAGGGGACCCCCTTAGTCTTTACGTTGCTGTGGCTACCTGGTACCTTCAGGTGATCGGGTCTCCCCATCAGATACCCGTCGTACCCCCTGTCCTCGAAGTACCTAGCTATCCCGTACTTGTTGTTCTCAATCAGGATGGGGTAGCCGTAGAAGAAGGCGCACATCAGCACGTCTTCGTAGAAGATTTTGGCTAG
>CEPR01037252.1_pt1 | contig 14863 bp, 8 predicted proteins | sample 530431 | NCBI WGS metagenome assembly CEPR01 (sample SAMEA2620078, study PRJEB7988) | marine metagenome | isolation source: saline water (ENVO:00002010), including
GTGGATATTGATGGCATCCTTAAATCGGTTGAGCAAGAACAAGAGGAGCAGATGTTCTGGACTAAATCGGATAAGGGTAAGGTGAGCATCGTACCTCTGTCGTTCAAACTGTTCCTAGAGGATAATGGGTTCTATAAGTACAACCCTGAGGGTAGTAAGAACTATGTCTTTGTAAAGGTGACCAACAACCTGATTGACCATACCTCAGAGAAGGAAATAAAGGACTTCGTTCTGAATTACGTGCTAGACCTGGAGGACTTGTCGGTGTACAACTACTTTGCTGAGAGCGTTAAGTATTTCCGGGAGGAATTCCTGACCTTGCTATCATCTATCGATGTATACTTCATTGAGGACGAGAAGGACTCAAGCTACCTGTACTATCGTAATTGTGCTGTCAAGGTTACGCCAAAGGAGATAATACCTATCGACTACATGGATCTGGGCGGATACGTTTGGAAAGACCACGTAATTGATAGGAACTTCCTGATGTGCAAGCCTAGGGACTGCGATTACAAGACGTTCATTCATAACATATGTGGCAAGGACGAGAATCGTATTCTATCTATGGAGTCTACCATTGGATTCCTGATGCATGGATACAAGAACATGTCGTACTGCCCAGCAGTAATCCTTAATGACGAGGTGATAAGCGACAACCCTGAGGGTGGCACAGGTAAGGGTATAGTAATGAATGCCCTATCGCAGATGAAGAAGCTGGTGACTATCGATGGTAAGTCATTTACTTTTGAGCGTTCTTTTGCTTATCAGTTGGTATCAGCAGATACTCAGATACTATGCTTCGATGATGTGCGTAAGGCGTTCAACTTTGAGCGGTTGTTCTCGGTGGTTACTGAGGGTTTGACGTTGGAGAAGAAAAACAAGGATGCAATCAAGATTCCTTTCAAGAGGTCGCCTAAGATTGCCATTACAACCAACTACGCCATCAAGGGTAAGGGTAATTCATTTGAGCGACGTAAGTGGGAGTTAGAACTTCACCAGCATTATAGTAAGGACTTCACTCCATTAGATGAGTTCGGTAAGTTGATGTTCGGAGATTGGGATGATGATGAGTGGTGTGACTTCGACAACTACATGATATCTTGTCTACAGATGTACATGAAGGATGGCCTTATCAAGAGTGAGTTTGTCAACCTAGCAATACGTAAGCTCAGTGCTGAGACCTGTCACGAGTTTATTGAATGGTGTGGATTGATAGATGGCGCAAAGCCATCAGACCTAATAAGGCCTAACATTAGGCTGCGTGCCAATGATTTGTACATTAGGTTTACTGATGACTATCCTGACTTCGCACCGAAGGCCAAGATGTCTGTGTCCAGGATTAAGTTCCATCGGTGGCTCAGAGCCTACGGCACGTTTAAGTATTCCAATGTAGAGGAAGGCAAGGATATGGAGGGTAAGTGGATTTTGTTTGGGAATGAAAAGAATGACGATGTTCCGTTTTAGGTACTACCAAGAGGAGATAATACATAGTGCTGTAGAGAAGATAAATCAATACGGCTTTGTGTATTTGGCGATGGAGGTCAGGACGGGGAAGACACTTACTAGTTTAGGCATATGCAAAGAGGTTGGAGCGAAGAGCGTTCTGTTTCTTACTAAGAAAAAAGCTATCAGTTCAATACAGAGTGACTACGATATGTATGCACCTGGTTACGACATCACGGTGATTAACTACGAGTCGATGCACAAAGCACCTCAGGTCAAATGGGATGTTGTGGTTTTGGATGAGGCTCACGGACTTGGAGCATTTCCTAAGCCATCCAAAAGGGCGAAGGGTGTGTTCACACTCATCAAAAAGACGGGCGCAAGGGTGATCCTGTTATCAGGTACTCCAACTCCTGAATCCTATTCACAGATGTTTCATCAAGTGTATGGTATACCAGGCAATCCATTTTCGGAGTTCAAGAACTTCTACAGGTTTGCAGACAGGTATGTTATAATCAAGGAGCGTAACCTAGGGCATCACAGAGTCAAAGACTACAGTGGAGCAACCAAGGGTACTATGGAACTTATGAAGCCATATATGATATCGTTCTCTCAGAAAGACGCTGGTTTCGAGGTTGATACTCAAGAGAATGTTCTAAGAGTTAAGATGTGCGACGGGACATACGACTTGATACATAGGCTAAAGCGTGATCTGGTCATTGAGGGTTCTGAGGAGGTTATACTTGCCGACACGGCTGTAAAGTTAATGAGTAAGATTCATCAGATGTGCAGCGGCACTGTTAAGTTTGAAAGCGGTAAAAGTATGGTCCTGGACTATAGCAAGGCTGAGTTTATCAAAGAAAGGTTCAAGGGGAAAAAGATAGGTATCTTCTACAAATTCAAGGAAGAGCTGAATGCCTTGAAAGAAATATTTGGAGACAGCCTATGCACTGAACTTGACGACTTCAATGGAAGCGATAAGAACATCGCCTTACAGATTGTAAGTGGAAGAGAGGGCATAAGCCTTCGAGAAGCGGACGCTTTAGTATATTACAACATAGACTTCAGTGCCACATCGTACTGGCAATCTAGGGATAGGATGACCACAAAGGACAGGCTCAAGAATGATATCTATTGGGTCTTTGCCGAGAAGGGCATCGAGACCAAAATATACAAGACGGTTAGCGGAAAGAAGGACTACACATTGTCACACTTTAAAAAGGATTTTTTATGAATATAAATAAAGAAAAGATAGTATTGGATGTATGTTGTGGCCCTAAGGGGATGTGGTTTGATAAGCACGACGAAAGAGCTTTGTATCTTGACAGAAGATGTGAAACTCACATTGACCACTATCCTTGTGGCACAAAAACCAACATTATCAATCCTGATATAATAGGAGACTTTACCGATATTAAACAACCTGACAACTCATTTTATCACGTTGTCTTTGACCCCCCACATATTAAACAGAAGTCAGAATCTCAAATAACTAAGAAGTATGGCTCTCTGCAAGATGATTGGCAGGATATGATTAGGCAAGGGTTTAAGGAATGCTTCAGGGTATTAAAGCCAAATGGAACTTTGATATTTAAATGGAATGAGGTTCAGTTCCCAATTAAGGACATCTTAAAGCTTACCGACAAGAAGCCATTGTACGGACACAAGTCAGGCAAGAAAATGCAAACGCATTGGGTCTGCTTTATTAAATAGTCAGTTGATTTTATTTACTTCGGACTTTAGTATCTTAAAGTATGCGAGAGCAACAAATCCAATCCAAAAGAATCAAAGAGCTCGAAGCTGATGGTTATTACGTTATAAAGCTTATAAAAACGAATAAGAATGGCATTCCTGATCTCATTGCGATACCACCTGGAGCGGATGTATTATTTTCTGAAATTAAAACTAAGAATGGGAAACTATCAAAACTACAAGAATACAGACTCAGAGAACTTGAGCGACACGGATGCAGGACCGAAGTATATGGTCCAGATAAATGACTTCCTCATTGAAAGGTTAGTTGATTTACCAAGAGACATAAGACAATCTACAGTTAACACGATTATGTTGAATGCTGAGACACTACCCATAACCGAAGAAGAACCAAATTCAGTTGCATTTATCGTTAAGGATGAGAACAGCGACGATATGTTTATGGAACTAGAATACTTTAATGATGGCTTAGAGCCTTTTTTTATATTAGATGTCAATGAGATTACCTCAGATGAATATCTTGATTACTTTAATTCAAATAAAATTATAAATGAACTTGAACAGAAGCGAGACCTTTGAGTCGGTAAGAAATAAAATTGCTGAAGTAAACCATACAGATGTTGAAGACCTAATGAGCAAAATCAGAAGGCACGAACTAGTTAGAGTCAGATGTATGGCTTATAATATGCTTTACTACAAATACGGTGCTAACCTATCCGAAATAGCAAGGCTATTCAATAGGCATCATGCCACGATTATACATGGATTAGAGACGCATAAAAGCCTTATAGATACAGACGAAGGATATGTAAGTGATTATGGACATACAGAGAATGTTTTACAGGTTGAAATTGAAACAAGCACAAGAAACAGGGCTATAAGTATCTTAGAATCTCTAGAATCGTTCACAACAATAGGCAGAAAAATAAAATTTGTTGAAAAGTTACTGGAATCTTTTGACAACAACTCAATAAATTGTGACAATGAATCCGAAACTTGAAAATAAAATCGAAAAGATAATCGGATATAAAACCTGGGCAGACCGACGCAAGATTGATGCCCTTTTAGAAATGGATTGTGTTATGTACACAAACCTTGGAATCGACTCTACTTTAGAAGAAAAAAGAAACGTCAAGATGATGTCTAAACGCATATACAGAGGTATAAGCAAGATAGATAAGACGCTTGGAGATACTATGATGAGGGCAATGGATAGGTAATGATACGACACGCACACAGGTTTCTACACATATTGACGACGATGGAAGAACTTCATGATCTGGTCAATAGTCTTTACGAAGCCTGGGCGGACGAAGAGTACGAGGTGGTTGAAGAGATAGTAGAGCAAATCACTGAAATACTTAAATCCATAGACAATGACTGAAGTTAGGCCTAGATTAAGTGGGCAAAGGTTAGCCGCTTACAACAACCTCACAAGCAACGAGAAACGTTTATTGGTCGTTGGCGATATTCACGAGCCTTTCTGCGCTCCAGGATATCTTGATTTCTGCATAGAGACTTATCAAAAATTTAACTGCAACGCAGTCCACTTCTGCGGAGATATTATAGATAATCACTATGCCTCATACCATGAGACAGACCCAAATGGACTTTCAGGAGGGATGGAGCTTGACTTTGCGATAGAGAAGGTTCAGGAGTGGAGTAAGGCGTTTAAGACTGCCACTGTTTGTATAGGCAACCATGACCGGCTCATAGCCCGGAAAGCGTTCTCATCTAACATACCAAAAGCTTGGATTAAGTCCTACAATGAAGTGCTTGGCACTAACTGGGACTGGCAGCCCCGCTTTGTTATTGATGGCGTGCAATACGTACATGGCGAAGGGGGGACTGCCCGTACTAGGGTTAAGAATGATATGATTAGCTGTGTGCAAGGACACATTCATACGCAGTGCTATGTCGAGCATCTATGCGGACAGGATAAAAATATTTTCGCCATGCAGGTAGGTTGTGGCATAGATAGGGACAGTTATTCGCAGGCCTATGCTCGCAACTATAAGAAGCCAGCTATCGCTTGTGGCGTTGTAATAGGAGGGCACACTGCTATTAACGTGATGTTTAATCGATAGTCATATCTCTTCTTTCGATATACTCATTCACCATATCATCTATAAACTTATACTCCTTTTTCAAATCTTCATATTGATCTGGGTAATATAATTTCAGTGAGTATATGTACTCTAATGAGTAATCTTGTAGGGCCTTGTCGATTGTCTTAAGTTTTCTGTTTTCGTACTCAGCCTCTTCCATTGCTTTCTTAATGGCCTGGTACGTATCGTACTCATTCCTGTCGTGAATTAATAAGTAGTTAAGAGTCTCTTCATCGTAGTCCTTATCTGCCTTTATCTTGTTGTTTATAGTGCCATCACTATTAATATTGTATGCAACATATGGTTTTAAATCCTCTACGGTCATATCAAACTGCTCTAAAACGTCCGCATATATTCTCTCAATATAAACGTCAGAGAATTTGTGATCCTCTCCCATTTTCTTCGCATAAGACTTGACCTTCTCTACATACCTATTTACTTCCACTGGCATACCTAAAAAGGACATTCCTTGAAGTATAGCTAGGTTCTTTAATGCGTGCTGACTTTCAGGAGATATCTTACCCGTCTCTTTCTTCCCTGTGAATTTATTTGTGTATTCATATTCACCTGTATTTGCCATCCGGTTGGTTTCAATTACAGACAATAAGGTCTTAACAGCAATGCCACCCGTTCCAAAGAAACTAAATTGATTTGGATCATATATAGTGAAATAATCCTCTTCATCTTGACTTAATTCTTTAATTACAACATTTGCAGTTTGCAGGGCATAGTTTGATCCCAATGGGATTGGGTTCAATATATCTATAACAAATGTTCTGCCTAGTCTATTTACACCTTCCTCTACCATTTTCTTGCTTACATCAAATCCTAATATGTCGATGGTTTCATCTTCATCATCTTCGAATCCTATCATAGACGCAACCATTGATGCTATCTTCGCTCCAATTGCTATATTTATTCCGTGATATGTTACCATTTCAAGAGCAACCCCTGTTGCTGATTGAAGTGCTTGTGTCCTGTCTGCAATTGTTGTTGATGGATCAACTAGCTGTCTAATATCAGAGTAGAATCTAGCCTTTTGAGCCATTGTGAAATTACTGAATGGTATAAAGTTTTTCCTTAATATATCGTAACCAAAACCCTTTTTGGTAAACAAAACACCTCTCAAGTCTTTGTCTGATGGAGCTTGGTTTCTACTAACCATCATATCAGCGTAAGACAAGGCCTCTTGATTCCACTCGTGAGTTTCCCAATCTATATTCCCATACGGTAAGCCTTGCTTTTTAAGAGATTTTTTGTAGAATGCCAATAATGCAATTCTAGCACCATAGGTATCTACCACACCCACACTGAGTTTCAGTGCATGCTCAGGAATAAAATTAAGTAATTTTGATGCTACTCTAACAACTCTTCTTCCAGAGCTCAACTCATTAGCTACTTTTTGCTCTGATGAAACTTCGTAAATTGCATCCTCTCCCCTATTAACCACTGCCATACCAGAATCATCTAACTTTTTACTTAGTCTAGATTTTGGATTAAAAAGAGCCGCAGTGTCTCTTCCACTTATATATCTTCCTGCCTGCGGTATTGTATTAAATATAGCAGAAGCAAGCTGTTTTACAGGCTGTCCAAAGCCCACTAAAGCAATGGCGTAACCCGTCTTGTAAAGAGGGTCTGTAATTAATCTAACTGCACTAGCTAAATCACCATCTATAGAAGAACTGTACACATCATTACCTTTAATGCGAGAAGTATAACCAGTTATTGCCTCTACAATTCTATTTTGAGTTTCTTTACTGCCAGACATAGTTGCAAATTCAGGAGAATCTGTGTATGCTGTTGCTCTAAATATAGATTCAGCAGTCTCTGTATCTATGGCTATTTCATTTAGTTTGTTGTAAAAAACCTCTCCAAAGTTGAAATTTATACTTTGATCTAAGTCTAATTTATATGGTCTCTTAGCCTCAAATGATGCCGATGCCCGTGAATCATGATTGATTCTATTAAACTTAGACGCACTACTTACTTGCTTGGCTGCTTTGCTGTAAAAAACATCTGAAATATAATTCAAATCAAACCCTATGGTTTTATTCCTAAGATTTTCATTCATTTTTAAAAACCCTCCATATTCCTCAGCAAATGCCTTTCTTCCAAAGTTTAATATTTCTAAATTCTTAGGGTCCATTTTAGCCTCAACCTCCTCAATAGAATTAGAATCCTTAATTACATTATCATAAACTCTCTTTAAAACTTTATATAGTTTTTGGTCTGTATTTTTTTCTACCTCAAGAGCCTGCTCAACCAAAGACTTTCTTCTTTTAAACGCCTCCTCTTTTTTCATCCCGTGATCAACTCTTGTCACGAACCCAGCCATACCCTGCTCAAACGAATTGTAAGCAGAAGCATACTTACCAATATTTACTCCTTTACTTCCTCTTAGTTTATTAAACTCTTTAAATTTTCTATTTACCCTAGCAACAGCTTTGTTCTTGCCATTTTTTATTCCAGTAAATCCTGAGTTATCTGCAACTGTTTGCCCTTCATTAATGCCGCCAAACGCTCTTTCGAACTCCAAATTGACTTGATTTACGATTTTACTATACACTCTCCCAAGCATACTAGATTTACGACCCCTTATTCCATCGGCAAGGTCTTTCTTGGCAGCCATGTAGCCCTCATAGGCAGCAACTGTAGCTAGCATTCCGCTTGTATCCCCATTCTCATAGAAATTGTTCATCTGATTTACTGCGGTGATAACAAAAGCTCTGTTTTTTGGTGATGAAAACATTGTTAAATCAACCTCCATAAATCTTTTTATTAGGTCAAAGTCTACATCACCCTTGCCATCTTTTGACCTCTTCTTGGCCTCTATCATCAAGTTTTTCTTGTAGATGTTAAATGACCTGGCCAAGGCTTCAACAACTGAAATTTGCTTTTTATTAGTTATCCCTTCTTTTGTTTCTTCCTCTGATTTTAACTTAGACAAAATATCAGATGATTTTTCAAAGAGTGCCTCTATATCTGAATTATCAAAACCCTTTGTGTCTATACCTGCGTCCTCTAACTGGGAGCGCATTTGCTTTATCTCTATGTTCTTTAGTCTTAAATTTTGATTCGAAACATACTGCTCTACAACCTCCTGATTAAATATCTTTGGCATATCCACATGACCTGTTTTGCGATCAGGTTTTATTGCCTTAAAACTTTCAACTATATTTTCTGCAATGGAAATATATTCGTCAATGTTTTCTACTAGCAATGGCTTTAGTTTGCCAAAAGATGCCGCTTCTAAACTTAGCTTGTTAGAAAACCCTACTCTCCTTGAAGATGATTTTACTCTCTTTCTTAGAATATTTGCCTTCTTTAATTTTTCATCAAATGCAGCATCCTCCAATACTTTCTCTACATAAGATTGAAACTCTATCAAGGACTTGGGGTTGTTTATGTTTAACCTTTGCAGCCTGCTTAATATTTTTGCGTGAGCCTTATTGGTTTTACTTATGCCAAGTTCCTTAAGTTCAGCCCTAATTTGCTTTATTACTTCATTTCGCTTTCTATTTGTATCTCCAGCTGCCCTACGAATGGCGATATTTATTTCCTTAAGTTTTTTCTTAAGTTCAACAGCAGTATTAACAACTTTGGTTTTGCCAGGCTTCTCTAGCCTAGCCTCTGCTTTTTTAACGAATTGATTCATCAGCGTTTTAACACGCCCCTCTTGCTTTGCTTTTATTAGGTTATTTAGGAGAGTAGCATCAGGACCTATTAGATTCATCTTCTTACTGTTCATCCTTACTAGCGTAGATAGTTCTCTGACTTTTGCACTTAGCGATTTGTCGCTTTCTAAAACCGCATTCACCTTCTTTTTGAATTCAGATACTATTTTAGCAGTCTCCTTATCAATAACCGGTGGCTCTGTTTTTTTCTTAACAGGAGTCTTCTTTTTGGGTTTGGCTTTTTGATCTGGTGCTTCTTCAGCAGGAGCCTCCTCTTCAACTACAGGCTCTTCAACTACAGGTTCTGCTTCTTCAGTGACTTCCACTTCTTCAGTAGTCTCTTTCCTCTCAACCTTTCTAGCCTTCACCACTTTACCACCTTTACGCTTACCCTTTCTAGCTAGCCTTGCATCAACCTTTATTTTCGTCTTGGCATCTGCCACTCTTTGCCTCAACCTCTGCGTTACATCATTTATCTGTTGTTCACTTAGGCTATCCAAGTCTAAAAGAGCGTATTGATATGCTATTTCTTCTGCTATATTGCCAGTGAATGTTTTGTTTTGACCATTCTCGTCTGTCAACGTTACTGACTTTACATTGCCATTTTTATCTAATGTTATTGCAGAATTTATATCAGAGTAGTTGTTAGTATATGACTTGCCCTGTACATTTACAGAGCCATTTTCAGCAACATTTATTGAGGCAGGCGAAATGCCTAGTTCTGACAAACTACTGTCTATCAATTGTTCAATATTACCAATTTCTGTTTTTTTGGTTACGCCATTTTCTACATATTGGAATACTACCGTGTCACCATCTAGTTTAAGTTCTCCTATTGCACCGTCTTTTTCAAAAAGATTCCTAGACAATAAGGCCTCACCAAAACTTCCTGGGATTAAATTATCCAAGTCTTCGCCCTCAATGGGAGCCTTTAAATCTGAAAGTCTGTCAAGGCCAACAGGAACAACTTCACCCAAGCCCTCTTTTTTCTCGAAGGACATTTTTGAATCTAAAATTATTTTAGACTCGGCATCAACCAACTGGTCTATTAATCTATTCCTATTGTCTTTCTCTATTTTCTTCTCTCGTATAAATCTATCTCCCTCTTCCCTTGATACTAAATATTTTTTTCTTCTTAAAAGACCGGATCTTGATTGAGTATAATCAACACCAAATCGAGGCTCGTTTTCAAGCAAGTAACTTCCATCTTCCTGCCTTGCATTTTCTAATTCTTGTATTTCTGAATCAATTCTACTAACAGCTTCCTTCTCTCGTTCAATGGTAGATTTTTGAGCATTTCTTCGATTTTCTCTCTCCCTGATTTTTTGTTGTCTTGTTTCATAACTATACACTTTTAACATTGATGTTTGCTCGACCTTTTTACCAATCAGCTGGATTGTTCTTTGGTCGATTAAGCTTTGCGTTTCGGAATCATTTATAACTTCGTACTCGGCACGATTGATAGCGTTCTTATTGTTGTTTTCAAAAAAGCTCAAAATGGTTTCCTTATCCACCACCTTCTCGTTAAGGATATATGCCGTTTCACCATCTTGTTTAGCTATTTCAGAAACTGCTATTGCTTCAGCAGACTCTCTAAGTAACTTTGCTCTTAATTCGTTTCTTTCTTTTGTTACTGCATTACTTGTGGCGGCAGCTTCGGCATCTAATCTTTGAGCCTTCATCTCTAGCCTGTAAGCATATGCAATAGACTCAGGAGACTTTAACTTAGGAGATAACTTATTTAATGCTCTATCCGCTAGTTCTAAATCGGATTCTAACCTACCCTTTAGGGCTGAGTTAATTATACCTTTTCTTTCTAGGGTTGCTATAGCCTTCAAAGACTCATCTTTGTTTTTGGCTGCGATCATCATCAAATCATCTATATCAGTTTTAGATGCTGAATTAAAATTTGATATGTCATTTACTTTGCCAACTCCTCCACCACCAAAACCAACAATAAATGATATTAAGGCTGTTTCTTTGGTTTCTTCAGAGGACCTTCTAAGGGGCTCAATTTCTTTTTTATTCATAGCCGTGGCTAATGAATGATATCCTAACTGAAGTCCATGCTCAAGGTATGTTTCTTCTATCGTTTCAAGAGTACCTTCTTTTATCGCACCTTTTAAAAACTTTGATGTGGCTTCTTTCAGCGTAATCCGAGCAGCTTCTTTGCCACCCATTTTACCAGCTGACGCTCTAACAATAGGAGACATTGTTGTGCCTAGTCCAACTAAATTTTTCTCAAGGCCACCAAACATCATATTTAAGTAACCAACCCCAATACTTACAGTAGAGGCATATGTGTTTGCCTCATCTTCATCGAACCCATAACTCAACGCTTCTGTTCTAAGGCCATTATACATTTGACCAGCCACAATACTAGCAGACGGAGCATACGTTAAAACTTTCCTGCTTGCCTTTGACAAGTAACTAGCCCCCTTTGGAAGTAATGAAGAACCCTTAATCGCCGTAGTTCCTATGCCTCCTCCAACTGCAAGAATCACTAAGTCGGCAACAGTTCTATTTACTCCTGATGCAACACCAGTCCATCTAGGATTATACCAATTTCTAGCCTTAGTTGCCTTGTCAGTAAACCCTTCGTAGTTTCTATATATATCCTCCTTTACCTTCTTGGTTTCAGCTATAGACGGTATGCTAAAGTCAGATTTTAATATTCTGTTTATTTCTCCAGACTGGGAATCAAAAAACACCTTGTATCCGTCATGGTTAACGTATCCATCATACACGGGCACTCTTCGCCTGTCGGCCAATATGTCTGTAGAAGAATTAATGTTGTCTTGAATGTCACCCAAGCCGTCAATCATAGCGTTGGATATATTGTTTACGGCTTCGTCAGCACTACTACCCAATCCCAAAATACTAGCAGTCCCTGTAACACCTCTTACCACTCCTGACAAGTTTTGAGTTGCAACTTGCCCTAGTCCTAAAGACGTATTCAAAACACTAGCACCCAAGTTAACGCCAAATCTCAATGGGGACTCTATGATATCAGGCAAATCATCAAATCTTTTTCTTAACCTGTCAGATTCTTCATCTAACTGTCTTAAATAATCAAAGCGAGGAGAATCAATTAAGTTGTATGAAACGTCTTCTAGCTGCTCTAACTTTTCTCTGGCTTGTTCTGCTCCAGATCCGTTACCAGCTAAAATAGACGCAGAATATAAATCTGAATAATACTGATAATACTTTGCTATTTGATTTTGAATTTTATCATATTTTTCAAGTTCCGACTCTTTTTGTTTTACCAATTTATAAGTGCTTTGATATTTAACCTCATCAGAAAAATTTAACATATCTAAATCCTGACTTAAGTAGTCGCTGTCCTCATTAACATAGTCAGAAATCCTGTCAGCGGTTTGCTGCCTCTGACCTTTCGGGAAAAAATACCCGTCTCTTGCAACGGATATTAATTCATCTATACTATAGTCGGCATCCTGAAGAAAAAATCCATCTACAAATGGGTTCATTTCCAATTCAAGCATTTCTTCGCCATACCTTACCCGCATACCAAAACCTGTTTCAGGGTCTTCCTCCACTGCACTATATGCCGCTCCTTTACCCTTGTATTTAGTTCCAGCCTTTAGCCTTGAAAGCAACTCTTCCACTTCAATAAAATCCTTCAGTTGAGGGACTTCTTCAGCAACTCTTTTTTGAAGCAAGTATCCAAACATTTCCTGCTTATTATTCGCAACAACTGTTTTTTCTTCTCCTGTTACAGGGTCTATGATTTCCATTTTGTACATATCCCTATCACTGCTTGTTCTTATGACATCAGGAAGCGTGTTAACATAATCTGTAACAGATTGCTCTATTCTGTCTATCTCATCCTCCACCGCTCCCTCGTCCTTACTCAAGTTGACTAATCTATCAAGTTCATTTATAACTTGAGCCATTTCGTATTGGCCAATGTATTCGGAATCAAAATCCAAATTTGTCTGTCCTCTAGCAAATTGATCTAGTTCATATTTACTTTTCAATGTTACGGTTTCAACAGGCCCTAATTCCTCCTTACCGGTTTGAGCATTTACAGAGACCTTTCTAGCATCTATGTTCACAATCATATTGCCTGAATTGTCTCTAGATATTCCCGTGCCTGTTGTCGGAAGTGTTGAATCAGTTTCGTATACCTCCCCATTGATGGTATATCTTTTACCAGGCGTTTTTGCAGACTCTACGGCTTGGTTTATGTTAAAGTCATCTGTGTCATATATTCTTTCTGCTGTATTAAAAGGAACAAAACCTTGAGCGGTTAATTGTTGCGTTTCTAATTCATCACCATCTTCGAAATCAAAAGCAGGCTGAACTGATGATGCTCTTTGAAATTGACTTGATTGAATTCCTCCCGCCTGCGACCTAAAACCTGCCGTAGATTGAAATGATGTTACATTTCCAAGTTTATCTCTAAACATAACGGGTGCATCATATCTTAGTCCAGCACCATCTTGGCTTTGGTCATAGCTTTCTTTAAATGGCTTTTCTTGAGCCCAAGACAAAACATCTGACACTACACTCTGAACCCTGTTGTTCCTTTCATCACCTCTCATGCCTAACCCAACACCAGCATAGTCAAATGTAGAAACAACTTCTCCTTGAGGAGTTTTCACATCAAACATATGCTTACCTGATTTGGAAAAAGATAAGGTTGATATTCTATTTCTAGATTCCTCATCTAGTATACTATTGCTAGACAAGTCACTCATTAATTCTTCTAAATCCTTTAGTGCATCATCAGTGTATCTATTTTTAGATACCATTTCAATTCTGTCCGGAAGAGAAAATTGAACCCCCATGTTGTTGTCAACCCTTACTTGATTTGGTTTTAGTGCTAGTGGAGTTACCCCCTTAGTGGCATATGACGCAAGGAATTGATCTAAACTTCCGTCGTAAAGATTATTAGAAACCAATTTATTGTAGACCTTTTCATATGCCCTTGAATTATTAAACTGATTTCCAAAATCTGCTTGGGTCATGTCTAATAACCCATGAGTGTTCATAAACTTATATAAGCTTTTAGCTTCTGGGGATATTGCCATTTCTATTATTCTAAGTTAGTTAGTGGGTCTGTAGCGTTAGGATTCGCCTGCGGGCCTACTACTGGATTATATCTATCTTGTGGGAATGCGAAATTCTGAACATTTCTAGGATTTACACTATAATTTATAGAAGCAAGGTTATTAGCATAATTATAAAGCCCTAATGAATTAAGCAAATTCTCACCTAACTCAGTTAATGATTCTGAATTATTAAGCGGTGTTTTATTAACGCCTAGTATTCCGCCTGTGGACGGATTTATAAGTTCGAAAGTGTAGTCATCTCTTCCTTCCAATATATTCAAACTTACTCCCTGCCCCCTCATTACTGTTTTAATCTTAGAAAGGCCATCCGTCATCATAGCAGCGTCTCCACTAGCCAACATCTCTAGACCCTCGGTAAGTTGATTGACGATTCCAAGCTCTTTAGCTCTTTCATTTCTATCTGCCACTTGTTGTGCGTTATAGCCTTGTTTTTGCTCTGCTATAATTTGCTTGCCAATCCTAGCATCAATCATCATACTTCCTGCATCGTGCATTAGTTTTCTGTGTACAGGTAGTATTTCTATATCAATAATTGCTCCTTGATCTGTCTCATTGCCATACATGAGCACTTTTGTGCTACGTAACTTGGCATCTAAAGAAACCAATTGCCTATCAATACTAGCAACCTCCTCTTCCGATAGCCCTTCTTGCTCTTTGCGAATAAGTAAATCTGCTATTTCAGATGAAGTGCTCATATACTCATCAGCAGACCTTCTTGCCTCTTCCCTGTCTCTAGTAAAGCCAAACTGAGATTCTGAATACTGTTGAGATAAAAAGTCTGATATCTCCAAATTATCAAGAGAGCTTAATTTTCTATACATATTATCTA
>CEPR01007111.1_pt1 | contig 14689 bp, 20 predicted proteins | sample 530431 | NCBI WGS metagenome assembly CEPR01 (sample SAMEA2620078, study PRJEB7988) | marine metagenome | isolation source: saline water (ENVO:00002010), including
AAGGTAGATTGTCGAGCACCATACGAGCACCGTCAGTTAGCCACTGACCGATTGCTGTATTATCGTTCAAACTACCTGTTAAGTCTTCTACTTGTGTTCCAAATGTTGCCATTATCCTTGTCCTCTATATCTTTTCTTATAATACTTTTTACTATTTTTTGTACCATACTTTGTATGACGACCTTTCCCTTGTCTTGTTTTTTTCTTACCGTTAGTATTTCTAACTTGTCTACCAAAAGAAGGTCTAGCCATTATCTTCTTTTCTTACCATTTCTTTTTTTTGCAAATGTTTTTACATTTGTAGGTTTACCACCTACACCTTGTTTTTTAGCTCTTTTTCTACTAACAGCACTTCTTATTTGTGACTTAGTCATACGAGCAGCTTTAGCAGCAGGTACACACTTTGGATATTTTCTTTTTTTATCCGCTTTTAGTTTGGACCTTCCACATTTTTTATAGCCTCCACCTTTTTTTGGAGCACCAATATCTACCCAATTTTCACTAAACCATTTGGTTAAGCCACCTTTGTAAGCCATTATCTATACCTACCACCACGTTTTTTGTATTCTCTTACTAACCAAGCATTAGCATACGCAGAAGGATATACATCAAACTTACGTTTAGCAGCTGATTTAACTCTAGAATACAGTGCTTTATTTGTAGGAACGGGTTTTTTTCCTGAGCTTCTTTTTGCTTTTCTTTTTTTTCTTGCCATTAAAATTATACTTTCGTCTCTTGCCGTTTAATGAAACAGATTTAATCATCTCTTTTTCTTTTTAACCACACGTTTTCTCGCTGGTCTTTTAGGCATTTTCATTTTTTTCTTTTTTTTCATACTACCGTACATATTATTTCCTCACTAGTTTTTGCCACTTATCGTGGTTTCTTTGTTCGTTTTTCTTTTTTGTTTTTGCTAAATGGTCAGACATAGGTACTGTATTAAAGTCTATTAAGTCTTTCCTTATAGCACTTGCCATAGGAGTATCTCTAGCAATCATATTAGTAGACCATTTTGGAGGGTGTGCTCTTTTACCACAACAAGGACAAAGAAACATACCTTCTGGATTTGGTGTACTACAATGTTGACACTTAGCCATTAATCTTTAGTAATTATAATTACAGCAACTCTAGTTCTATCTAACATTACTGCTTTTATATCTACAAGTTTAGCATCATCAATAGTTTCAATATAGTCATTTATCTCTTTTGCTAAAGAGCCAGCTACTGAATCATCTTTTACACTTACATCATTAATAATAACTTTAGTGCTTGTATTAAAATTTGCCATTTTATTCTCCTATTATTTAAAATTCTTTATGGCTTTCGGGGTGCAGTGAGCACCCCCAGTAGCCATTTACTATTGTTTAGCTGTCGCTAAAAGCAGGTGTTGTTACTGATACAACTTGTCCGTTTAAGTACCATTTAGTACCGTCACAAACCATTGTAAATTCAGTTCCTGCTCCTGGTGTATCCACTTTCAGAATACGGTTTGAGTCTCCGTCTGATTCAACAAGTTCAACATTGTCGCCACTTGCATCTGAATCTAAGAAAACTACCCCACCTTTAATGAAGTTTGATGTTGAGCCAGTATCAACTGAAAAGTCGTGACCGTCTGCATCATCACCTACGTACCAGAACTTGTAGTTTAAACCACGTTCTAATGCACTTGTAGGTAAAGAGTATACTCTATCTGCTGATACATCTTCAATAATCATCAATTTGCCAGAATCGGCTTTTGATAATGAAGCATCTGCATCAGGTAATACTCTAAACTCCTGTGGAAAAGTACCAAACTTTCCACTATTAACTTCTAGTCTATTTGTCTTAGCCATTATGATATACCCTCCAAGTTAATTAAGTAGTGAGATTCTGGTAAACATACTTCAAGACCTGCTTCTGTAAGAATCATATCCTTACGTAGGTCTTCGTCAGCACCTTGTACGTTGTCCATAACAACAGTATCACGGTTAACTCCATTACCTACTAATGGTCTGTAGTATAATTTACTCATATCTGCCATTAACATTAAGCTCTTTGAGTGTCCTCTAAACAACGGCTCTTTTACCATATATACAGACCCGTGGATAGTATTAACTTCCATAAGTTGATGACCGAAAGCACCATTGGCTTCGTTCATATTTAATCTGTACTGTGTACTTTCAGTTGATTTATCAAGGAAAGCACCGTCACCCATTTTGTTAAAAAATGTGATAACTGGTAAAGAACAAAGTGCTAGTCTTTCATCAGAGCCACCTCTTGCTGGGTCAAATAATACTTCAAAGTCTCCTAATAAAGCATCATAAGTTAGCTCGGACTGTTGGTATGTTTTAGCATAAGCTTGTTGTGCATTATAAGATAGAGAACTTGCTCCGTCTACAAATGTACTGTTTTTCAAGATATGTCCAACTAGACCTTCGGTGTACTGAATACCAGCATTATCTCTAGCTTTATGATTAAATAGCATAGCTCTTTCAATATCAATTTTGTGCTCTCTCATTTTTTGAGCTAACACTCTTTCAAATTCATTTGCTACACCTCTCATATTAATAGCTAGAGCTGTGTTTGTAATCTCAGCTGCTGTTTTGAAAATCTGGGTGTACCCATAATTATCATCAAAGCTGTCTGAAAAAACGTCTGGTGACCCAGAGCCTTCAGCATATGCTGAGCCGATGATTTGACATACATCGCCGTCTGCGATGTCATCTTCATCTGAGCCTGAAGCTGCTGTTGAGATACTAATTACTTTAGCAGTAAATGATGTATCTGCAGCATTAACTACAGGGTCATCTTCAACTCTTACAATAATATTAGCGTAACCGTTAGCATCATAGTCTGTTTGTATAGCAATAACCATACCTTTTACTAAGAAGTTAACCGCTGCACCGTCTCTTGTATCTACAGTAAGACTGTGAGTTGAATTAACTGTTGCATTTGAAACAGCTGTTCCGTCAATTAGGAACTCTCTACTAGTGAAATCAATTTTTGTTCTATCTTCAAGATAACGGAACAAACTATCATCAGTAGGAAGTTTAGCTGTTTGAGACAAGTAAACAAAAAACGGACTTTCTTCTGGTGCTAATTCTGCAATTCTATCACCGAAGTTATAAATTCGTCTTTGGTCTGGTCTTGACCCGTAATCTGCAGCAGTTACTTGGTTGTTGAAACTACCCAATGACTCACTTGCCACTGGTATAGCGTTCATAGTTCCTTTTGTAATTGCCATTTTATTATCCCTCCTAAAGGATTATTTTTTCAAGCGGCGTGTATTACCTACAGCAAGTATACGTTTCCACATATCCTGGTCTGCATCTGGTTTAGGTGGCTCACCACCTTGTAATAAACCTGCTGACTTTGGATTTTGTTGAGTCTTTTTTACACTCTCAACATTAGCAGATACTCTACTTGGAGTATTACCTTTCCATACTTGAAAAAGTGTTTCTAGAGGAATATTATCTTTAGGTTTAGTTACAAAATCTACAAACTCGGCAGCTTCAGAGTTGTTCAATTTAAAATCATTTTGAACTTGAAAAGTTAATTTATCAACTTCTCTTTGTTGCTCTAATCTACCCATATATGCTTGCATTTTTGAACTAACAGCATTATCAATCTCTCTCTGTCTTACTTTATAAGAATCAGAATTAGGATTTGTATATGCGTCCCAAGGATTAAACTCCTCTTGTTTCATTGTTATTTGTTCTTTATCTTGTCCTTTACCCCCTGTTAAGTGGTTTCTAACAACGTCAACCAATTCAGGATTGTCCTGAAATAGCTTTGCTACTGGTCTTAATTTGCCTAACTCAGCCTCAGCTTTGTCATACATAGACTGGAATTTACGCACTTCATCTGCGTCAGAACTCGAATCTGGTGTGACACTGGGCTCACTTAAACTATTATTTTCAGAAGTTTCAGAACTTTCTAAAGTTTCTTCCATTACGTTTTCTTGCACGTCTGCCATTTTTAACTCCTATCGATGTCCCTAATCCTCGTCTATCAATGGTGATGTAAACGATTCTATTGTGGGCTGCACCTGTTGTTGTTGTTTTACCTTTTCAGCGTCAATCTTTAACTGAGATTCAATACCTGATTTACTTGTGGTAAGTTTGCTTTTAAACTTCTCAACCTCAACACGTTTTCTATCTGATACAGATTCTCTTTGAGCAGTTTGTAAATCGCCGCTTAAAGTCTTCACTTGCTCTTGTAACTGTTGTATGATACCTTGTAATTGTTGTACCTCTCCAGTTCTAGATAACACTCCTTCTTTATCATATATTTCTGTTTTCTTGAGTGCTTCTACTTTGTCAATCAATCCTAATTGATATGCTTCCATATACATTTGATACTCAGCATATTTATTATTAGGCATTGTAGAGCCAGCTACGATTCTTACATCAAATTGTCCAGATGTAATATCGTTTTTAATTTTTATTAATTCATTTGATTTATCATCATAAAGTCTATTGTTTACAGTAAACTCTGTAATATCATTGTTAGGTTGTACTATTCTAAAACTTTTTTCAAATGTGTAATGTCCTCTAGACATTTGATATAATACTTTACCTAACTGTTGTAAAGACATTTCTATATCTCTTAATTTACTTGCACCTCTACCTTCACCCATTTGTGCTAATAACATAGTACCTCTAACACTATTAGGTGCTCCTTGTTTAAAACCTTGTAATAGTTCTGGTACACCAAAATTTAAATCAATATATCTTTCTACTTGATTTATCAATGCATAAAACTCTCCAGACAAAGGTTGTGGTTGTGCTAAATGTGGCTCACCATAAGTTGGGTCATATTCTATAACTGCATTAGGATTAGCCCAATCTTTTTCTATCTGTGATATATCTTCTACACTACCTTGTGGTATCATAAGTTTTAAACCAGCAGCTGTTTGTGCGTGTGCTAAAGCAAGACTAAATAATTTATTTAATAGTCTTTGCATATCTTTTACTTTATTTACATCTGATTTAGGGTAAGGTGTATTAGTCCAAATATTTGGTATTGGTACAATAGGGTATGTATCAGTATCTAATATTGTTTCATATAATAATACTTGACCTAATGATGCTGTAAGTTTAATTCTTGTTTGTGGTATTTCAACATATGTATATATGTTAGATTCAATTTTTTCTGCATTGTTTTCTAAAAATACTGCAAATGTTTCTGCGTCCATAATTTGTTCTGATTCTTCTACAGTATCTGCTACCCTAAAGAAAGGAACTTTAACTTTACTAAATCTTTCTAATATTCTATATCTTCTTGTTATAGACATATCATAATCTTTAGAATCTACTTCTGCTGGTGTAAAAACTTTATTTGTATTTTTATTAGCAGAATTAGGAAAGTCATCATACTGGTCTTGAACACTATATGTTTCTATATCTTTTAAAAAAGGCTCAACGTCTGGATATAAATTTAATACTTGTTCTTCTGTAAGTATTGTTGAAAGAATAATACTAGCAGCATCTTGAAAATATCTATCTCTAGAGGCTGGGTCTACATATACTCTAAAAGGATTTAGATGTGTAAACATAACTTCGCCTCGTCCATAGTCAGCTTCTGGCTCTATATACGCATAAAAATATCCTAACCCTGTAGTTGCGTAATCGTGCACAGCTTGTTTAAAATGATGCTGCCCGTCTGATATATCGAATATATATTCAAGAAGTGTTTTCCATACATTTGCTAATTTAGTATCTGAATCTTCTCTTGCTGTAATCCCGTATCGCACAGGTCTAGATGTCATTAATGATTTTAATTTATCTATCGCTGCATATATTCTATCTATGGTAAAATCTGCTTGTCCTATTGATTGTAGTGCTTCTGATTCGTCTTGAGTGTAATGATTACCTAATGTAAAATCTATTGCTTCTCTTGCGTTTATGTCCCAATCTTTTCTTGCGTCGGCATATTTTCTAAAAATAGTTCTATTTTCATTTGCCTTTTTATCTTCTCGTATTGCCATTATTCCTCTACGTATGGTTTTAAGAACTCTTTATAAAATATTTTATTACGTGCTAATGTTCTTCTAACACCGTGTTTATCTCTAAAAGTTCTTTCATAATGTTTAAAACCAGTTCTACCTGGGTCATCTGCTATAGCACCTTGAACATTATTAGTTACTAATGATTTTGTTGTTGTTGGAAAATCTTTCAAACTACCTACATTAAAACATATATCTGCTAAAGCAAATCGTAGTCTAAGTTCTGTAGCTTCCCAATTATAATTTTTTTGCTCACAAAATTTTTTGGCTTTTTGGTATGAGTGTTCTGCTTCCTCTAATAATAAGTCATCAACTTCCGTTGAGGAAAGTCCTGTCTTTTCCAAAGTATTCTGTTCTTCTAATGTTTTTATTTTATATCCATATCCTATAGTTTTTAATCCACCTTCTGGTGAATCATATGGATAAAACTTATCCCCTACTTTATTATCATACCCTTCTACCCTTTTTAAGTAGTCAATGTATTCGTTTAAACTATACATAGCCCTGAAAAAGTTAATACCTTTTATTACCCGAAATCTCATATTTTAAGTCCTGTCACCCAATTTATTTGTTTTTTTGTTTGTCCTATAAAATCAGTTTCATTTACACTTTCTAAATTCATACTTCTACTTCTGGGTGGTTTAGCATAGAAGTCTGCATAATATAAACCGTCAAGTAAGTCGTCGTGTCTACCTTTTGGAAACTGAAATAATTCATCTACTAATTCAGTATGTTCTTTTTTAATAAATAGTTTCTTACTATTTACTATACTACCTAAAGACATTTCTAGTCTATCTTCTTTTTTAATACCGTGTGGTGGTCTTACACCTTTATTAATACCTGGTAGTAATCTTTTTTCTGATGTCGCCATACGTTCTACCATATCTCTTACCATTTCTTGAGCACCAACTGTTTCTACTGCACATCTTTTAACTGGCATATATTTTTTTGCATATTCCATAATTTTTTTAGGCATATCAAATGCTGGTATCTTTGCGTGGTAATAATCTAAAACATATCTATTTTTATGTGCATCTATAGCCATAATCATAATTACTTGATAGTCAGATGTTTTTGATGCTGTATGTGCTAAGTCAACACCCATATATAAATGTACAGGTATTAACCTGTCATCTCTTTTTAAACAACCAAAACCATTATTGTTTATATATTTATAGTTATGATATTGTATGTTTTCCATTTTAAATGTAGCACTTTCTACATCTCTAGCATCATTTAAATACTCTTGTGCAAACTTATCTATCTTACCTGCTTCAATAAATTCTTTTCTTTTTTGGTCTAGTTTACTTAATGGAAACTGTTCTTTCCATACTGCTTTACCATTTTCTATAGCTCTAATAAATGTAACGTCCCAAGGATATTTTTTATTATTCTTTTGTGCATCTAAAAAACCGTCGTGTACATTTTGTAAGAAAGCGTCATAGTGTACAATAGTACCTGACAACCATATCCAACCTTCTTTACCTGGTGATTCTTCTAATGCTGGGTATACTGTAGATACAATCCATTGTTTAATCTCATCACGTCTATCTGCTGTTTTAGTATTTAGTTCTGACTCAAAGTCATCAAGTATAATACCAGTATATCTAGAATCTACTTCAGAACGACCTCTTAGTCTTTGTGATGTACCTTTAGCTATTATTCTATGTCCTTTAGTTGTAACTAAATCTTTTTCAGTCCAACGTAGTTTTTCATCACCACCACATAGATTACCAAAGTAATATCTAATAGCATCATTGTTTTCTAAATGTGAACGTATATATTTTAAATGGTCAATAGCCTGACCTTGTTCCTCTGCTACCCAAGCCATAAACTGTGCTTGGTCTTTAGGTGTAAAACAAAGCTTATGCATTATAGCTGCTTTCATTAATACTGATTTTCCAAAACCTCTTGGAAGCACATTACAAATACGTGCTCCAGGTTTTGTACTAATCAATTTTTTACCTAAATCATAATGAAAGGGTGGAGACTCTGACTTATGTAAAAAATCATTTGGTAAGAATAACTTACCAAACAGTATTAAATCTTGAGAAGCTTTATGTAATAGTATTTCTTTTTCTGATACAGTCACGCTTCACCTTGTGATTTTATAAAATGTTCGTTCATAGATATTAATTCTTGTTGAGAATTGTATACAGAAAAACAAGGACAATCCATAACAACATAGTGTTCTTGTGGTATGTCGTGATGTTCTTTATACATTAAATCGTACAAAGCAAACCAACTTTCAGATTCTTTCTCACAATTAATCTTCTTCGGACACATCAGACACTGTACGCGTTTGTTCTGCAATTTTTTTGACATTATTTCCTCCGTCTAGTAACTTTAATTGTTCAGGTGTAAAACCTTGGAATAAAGCTAATGACTCTGTTTTTTGTTCTTTCTTACCTAGCAGACCTGATATTTCCATTAAAATTTTTATAGATGCAAGCTTGTCTGCGTCCCTAGCATCTTCTTTGTCAACGATTTCTTTAGTTTTTTCTAACAAATACTGAGGTGTAATGTCAGATTGTTCTAAATATTTTTCTACTTCTTTGTCTATCAATGTCTGTATCCTCTCAGTTTTCATCAAAGCTGTACTTCTGCTTTGAATATATTCTTCTGATTTTGCATCAGGAAATGCTTTCTTAAATGCATCTAGCACTCCTTCGCCTTTTACCATATATTTTGCAAATAATAATTCTTGCTTAGTTGGATTTTTTCTTAGCTTTGTTCTTGTATTTATATTTAAACCAGAAAAATTATATATATTTTCTTTTGGCTCTCCTTCTATCTTTATAAAAGGAGCACACTTAAACATACCAATAGCTGTTCTTACGTATGATATATTGTTAATATTTCCTTTTTCTAGTATTTGACAAACCTGCTCATCATCTGTCAATACCCAACTATCTAAAGGAGCTGTTCTCCAATCATCATATACTTTTATATTTGACATAGCCTGTCTGAGCTCAGCAATATTTTTGTATATAATGTGCTCCTTTCCTTTTATAATTCTTTTAATCACTTACGATGTACTATATACTCTGGTTGTTTATCAGATAGTCTTACCTCTACCCAACCTTTTGTTTGTGGCTCTAGTATACCATATCGTGCATATTCAGCATATCCTATAAATGACCCACCTCTTACAAACCATTGTCGTTTTACTTCTTCACTATCTTGCATTAACTCAAAAGAGTCTATAGGTTTAGCATATAGTTGATGATTATGTCCTAAATAGTACATATCTGCTTCTGGATATATGTTTCTAAGTCTTTGTAACTCCATATCTCCGTTTTTAGCACCACTTTTACCGTGTCCACTTGCAAAAGTAAACCTATTTTTACCATAATCTAGTACTGTATAGCCTGGATAAGGGTAGTAAGGTACTTCTAAGTCATCACATAGCACTCTAATTATGTCTATACCTGCTAATCTTATACTTCTTAGTGTATCGTGGTTACCTCCACGTAAAAAAATACACTTATTTAGTATAGGTCTTATCATTTTTACAAACTGAGCATACTGTTCGTTGTTATCAAAGGCTTGGTCACCCTCTGGTATATGATAATTAGGTGGTATGAACTCTAACATATCGCCGTTTCCAAACCATAAGGCATTTGGGTCTTTTTTAATTTTATCTATTGCTTTGAGAAATAGTAATCTATCGAATACTTTACTACCTACGTGTATATCTGTTAGACAATGTAAGTTTACTTTACTCTTTTTTACTTTTTTCTCTAGTACTTTACCTGGAACTATCATCAAATCCCTCATAATCTTGTTCATATATGTAGTAGCTCATAAGAATTACACTATAATTTATTAAATCTAACATAGTGTCTTCTACCTTTTCATCTTTTATTGCTGCTTTACCGTTTCTTTCTAGTAAATTAGCTATTCTAGCAATCTTATCTGATATTCTTACTAGTATACCTGTGGTAGTAGGGCATATTTTAAGTGCTTCTACCATTTCAAAGTTAGAAAACGGCTCATCTTGTTGTGCATAGTCTATATTTTTGTTATCACAAAGAGATTTAGCTTTATTTATTATAGCATCATAGTTAGGAATCATATTTACCTCCCATTTTTTCCCACAAATAGTGACCAAAGCCTAATCTAAATAGACTATTAGCCATTACTTGTACTTGAGTTTCAGTTAATCCTAGGCTTGTACCGTATGTAATGCCGTGCATTACTTCGTGTATCAAGACCTCTAGTATCTTTGAATCAGCCATATCTCTCTCTATAATAATGTCACAATTACGCATAGATATTGCACCTAGTATTTCTGATTCCTCTGTTCCATACTCTGCTTTTCGCCCCTCTATAAAACGAACGGTATAGATGTGATTATTGATTTCGAGGGTCATTTGTTTTTTTGGTATTTGTAATTTCATACTATAGTTTATAATAATAACGTAATGGAAGTCAATAATTTTTTTTATAATATTTTGTAAGCTATATATATTGATAACTCTTGACAACGCACGTTTTTTGTATTAAATTCTAGTTAGAATAACTATACGGAGTTTACTAGCTAGTATAGTTAGTATAGTTATCAGATTCCCTATCTCAAGCAATATCTTAACTTAGAACTACTCTAGACACTCTACCCAAACTCAAAAAATAACGTAATTATGTGCGAGCTTCTTTTTTTGCGTCTAATACCCCCCCGCGTGCAAAAATAGGTTAGAAAAAACTAGTTGAGGGTGCTCGGGCTATCGTTAGCAATATCAACACTTAGCTAGTTTTCTCGTCGAAACGTGCTCAAACCCCCGCTAGCCTGATATCCTTGAAATCGGCGAGCACTTTCGAAGCCTTGAGCACCTCGGAAGCTAGTGAAAAAACGGGGTACTATACCGACGACATAGGCAAAAAAGCTCTTGACACTTTCGAAAGCCTATACCTATATTTGTACCGTGCCCGAGGGGTGACCGAGACACCCCGACGACACTTATAAGATAAAGCTATCTCGGGAAATGTGAGAATAAAATGAATACAAATAACGACGTTTACAACGTGTACTTTAAAGATGCTTTCGGTAAGACTATTACCGACGGTATAGCAATAATGAACGACCCTAAGCTCGACGAGTTTAGAGGTAAAGCGGTAACTAATACCGACGATATTAACTTAGCCGACGTATCGGCTTTCCTAGACATAACGGGGCTACAATATGCCGAGTGTATATTCGGGGCAATTTCTGAGCTCTTGGACTTCCTCAGATTTGAGGACGACGAGCTTTATGCCTTCGTCAATAACGTCTATGAAATCGAGTCTAATATCGAGGCTATTAGTTGTCAAGCCGAGTTAAATAGTGAATACCCCGAGGAATTTGTCGATGTCGGCGATGCTTACACCGACGAGGTAAGTTCCTTGAGTGCTCTATGTGCACAAATTGACCCCGACAAATGGGCTCAAGCCGTAGAGAGTGCCGAAAGTTATGAGCCTCAGAAGCTTATTACCGAGGACAATAGTAACGAAAACAACGAGGGGTGCTCTTAGAGCCCCCTCACAAATCCCTCTTTGTCGAGGGGAAAGTGAGAATAAAATGCCGTTTAAAGTAACGAAAAAAACAACGGAAGCTAGTGTCGATACTACTAGCAAAAACCAAGACCTAGAGTCATACGGTTACTCGAGAGAGAATCTCGAGGCTATGCCTCTAAAAACCGAGCTTAGACCTATAGCTCGAGAGATGATTAACGACGCCCTAGACGAGGGTCTTATCGATAAACAAGAGGCTTCTTATTATCGAGAGAACGTCAAGAGAGCAAAAAAGTCTCAAGTTATGGACGACTATGAGAACTTACTCGAGATGCTCGTCGATAAAATCAAGGCTAAAAAGCAAGAGGTTATGGACGACCCCGACCTAGACGACAACCCTAGTAGTGACGACACTAGCGAGAGCTCAGACTCTAGTAGTGACGATACTACCGAGGACAACGAGTCTAGTAGTGACGAGACTAGTCCGCCAAGTATGGACGACATCAAGAGGCTTATCGACGAAGCGGTCGCTAAGGGTGCTCAACCTAGTGCCGACGGTACTAGTGATGCCGAATCAGACGACGGGCTTATCGAACATTGGCAAATGCCCGCGTTAATGAAGCTTCTCGAGGTAAACAACCAAGCTCTTATCGTCGGTGGGGCGGGTAGTGGTAAGACTACCGTCGCTAAACAATGTGCTCAGAAGCTAGGCTTTGACGTCGATAAAGAGTTCTTTTCGATTTCAATGTCGGCGGGTGTATCAGAAGCACACTTGACGGGACGTATGACCCTAAACGGGGACTTTGTCGATACTAAGTTCCTCAACATCGTCGAGGACGGCGGGCTTATATTGCTCGACGAGTTCGACAATGCCGACCCCGACCCTATGGTCGCCTTGAATAGTATGCTCTCGGGGGACAATATGTCAGTCCCTCTACGTCGAGGACTAGAGCAAGCAATACGTAACCCTAAGGTCTACATCGTCGCTACGGCGAACACCTGGGGCAACGGCTCGGGGGGCTCGGCGGGTTATGTCCGAAAGCAACTCGACTCGGCAACCCTAGACCGTTTTGTCGTCAGTAAAATGTACTTTGGTACGGACCGACGTATTACGAATTTTGTCGGCGGTCGTTCAGTCGATAGGTGTAAAGTGCTCAAGAGAAAACTCGAGGACGGTACGGTCGGTTATCCTCAACCGTATGCAACGTTCGACCCTAGTGCCGTCGAGCAAGAGGTCGACAAGTACTACGAGGCTCTTGACTATTTGCTCGAGCTTATGCGTAGTGACCGACGTAGTATTCGATACATACTAGGTAACCGTGCTTACAAGCAAGGCTCGAAGCTTATCAGACAAGCGAATTTCTCTTGCTGGTCGGTGCTCGAGTTGTTCCTCAGTAACTGGACCGATGCCGAGCTACGTAAGGTCAACATTACTCGACGTCTTGAGGTCGGTCTCGATTTCTATGTCTACGATTTCAACGCGTTCATCGAGGAAGGGGGACTCAATGCCTAAGGGTAAACGATTCACTTACGACGATAACAAAGTCGAGCTTCGTCAACGTGCTACGTCTAAACGTGGCGACGTGTTGAGCACTATCGTTAAAAAGTGCAAGCTCGACTTAGAGGGTATGAAGCTCACGGTATTTGATTTCGAGCAATTCGAGGACCTTCTCGAGTATGCTCAGAATTGTCAGACCTTAGAGGGCGACGACCCTATGAGGGGCTTCGAGGGCGACTACCGTAACGGGTGGACATACTCAGACAATATGAACGTTAAGTCCCGAGAACACTTGCTCGAGGTTATCGATAGAGGTTTTACAACCGAGAGAGTGCTCGAGACTTACAACGCGATTAACGACCGACTATATGCCGACCCCGAGAACGTCGAGAGACTAGGCTCTATGGGTCAAGACACTCGACGTAAGAGACGTGCCGACATAGCGGGGTGCGAGTTCAACGTCGACAAAGCTATGTCGGGTCTATGGGCAACCGAATCAGTGAGACGTCTGAACGCGTCCCGTACGGTCCGAGTGTTCATCGACATTGGTAGAAATTGTGACGTAAAACCCGAGGCTATACTCGAGACCGCTTGCTATGGTATTGCCGTAGCTAAGGTGCTCGAGACCAAAGGCTATGCCGTCGAGATAGATTTCGGCGAGACTTTGTATGCTCAGAAGGAATATAATTCCCGTATGGAACGAGCTTTGCCCGAGGAATTTATCGGCGACAAAGGGTCGGTCTTTGCTCTACGATACGGGGCTAAGGGTGGCGACGAAAAGGTCGACGAGGCTAAGCTCTTGACCTTCTCATCGGTGAGCACGTTTAGGGACGTTATGTTCTGCATCTTTGCCTTCGGCTACGGTATGGGTAAATACTCGGGGCTTGGTCAGTCATTGTATACGACTATACCCCCTTACTCTAACGAGGAATTCTACAAAGAATACCTCGACGTAGATGTCTATATCGGCGGACAAGATACACTCGACACCGTCATTACAAATGTCCAAGCGGTCATCGACGACTAAAGTCGTCACGCGTAGGACTATCTAAGAGAAACCCTCTAGGACTAATATCCTAGAGGGTTTTTTGTTTTCGGCTCAACTTGAGCACCTCGATTTCATTTCTTTTGCTACGAAGCTATGCTTCGCTACAAAAGTAATGCCCTTGACAACACACACGCACATAATAACGCATCATTAGCTATCGACCAATGCAAGCAAGTAATTTATTTACTACGTAAATTAATTTCTTGACAAGTACCGTTTTAAGTCCGTAGACTATTAGCGAGATGAACAAAACGAGGTCAACACTTATGAACGACAAATTCAAATCGATTAAAAAAGGTACTAAACTTATCACGGGTCAATTAGGTATTCCAACTAAAGCTACCGCTTTAGAATCTATCAAACAAGGTAGAGGCTACAAGACTACTATACTAGTAGACGTCAAAGGTAGTGAGGTTGGATTTTTTGACGAGATAGGTAGTATATATGTAACGGATATATTGGAGGTTATCAATGGTTAAAGTTCCCGAGGGTATGAAAACTGCTATACAAAAATTCTACGAGAAGTTCCGTATGGCAAAAGACTCAAAGAATATTGAAGTGTTTGTAGCAACAGACAAAAAGACTAGAGAGGTCGGCTTCTATCTATGTTGGATAGACAAAAAACAAAATGCGGTTATACCAATAGCAAAATTCTTGAAAGAATACA
>CEPR01063068.1_pt1 | contig 14644 bp, 24 predicted proteins | sample 530431 | NCBI WGS metagenome assembly CEPR01 (sample SAMEA2620078, study PRJEB7988) | marine metagenome | isolation source: saline water (ENVO:00002010), including
ATTGACTCTGTATAATATCTTGTGTAAGCATCAAAAGTATAATATCCATCAACCCTAGTGATTAAGTAAACTAATCCTAACTTACATTTTCCATAATCTGTAGTGTAAGTTGAAAAAGTATGTTGTGATGTTAAAGCTTCATCATTATATAACTCTATTGTATCATCGTCAATTCTTTTCACAAAGAAAATTGTACCATCTACAGTATTTAAATTAGAATCTCCATATCTAGGCGTGTTAAATAGAACACAATATTTACTTTGCATTTGATGCCCTGTCCAAGTAATTCTGTTGTTTGCAGCGTCTACAGCAGCAGTTTCTAAATATGTAGTGTGTGTACTTTCCCAGTCATAAGCAATAACTGGTTTTTCTTGAAAACTAGGTCTACCCGAGCTAACGGTAGAGTCTATTACATTGTCTATTGTGAAAAACGCATCTGTATCCACAAAAGGTCTCCCGTCAGGAGCTGTTGCGGTTGGGTCAGTTATAACTAATTTTTTTGGTCCTATTGTATTTCTCAAATACAACTTTGTTCCCGCAGTAAATCCATGTGTAGCATCTGTTGTGACCTCTATTTTACTGGGAGACTTTTCATCTGTTTTTGCCCCAGAAGATGTGTTTATGTTTAAAGGAGCACCTTCAAAAAATTTAGCTGGAACAATAGAAGTATATGAGCCAGATATATCACCTGTAGTTGACGCAACAACATCTATTTCAAAGAAAAATGTTAAGGCATCAGCAACTCCTGATACAACAAAATAACCTTCTGCTTGATAATCAATAACACCTTGTACTGAAACAGGGTCTCCAATATTTAGGTTGTGAGGAGTGTTACATTCAACTTTAACTTGTTTTGAGCCATCAATAGCTTCTACGGATAAAACACCTTCTAGCGGAGAATCACCTGAGCTAGAATAAACAGTTGGGATATTATTTACAGTTTGAATAGTTTCCCATTTAGTTGACTGCAATCCATATTCAAAATCTGTATCAACTAAGTTTTCAGGGTTTGACACTCTTAACTTACTTACTGGGTCTAATAAGCTCTCATCGGGGGAGAAATGAACTTCATTAGCATCGTAGAAAAATTGGTAAACATCGTTATTGGTGATGTCAACATCTGTGCTTAAATCTTTAGTTAGTTGTAAGGTGCTTTCGTCATCTTGATTTAGATAGAAAACTTCCCCACCTAGCGCAGGGTCATTAAATTGATATACAACTTTATTTGCGGTAACGTTTGTTATAAGAAGTATTCTTTCTAACCCAATGTTACCTTTATACTGTATAGAGTTTGTTGATTTATCAACAGTATATTTCGATGAATGTAAGAGCGTCTTTGCCATTTTTTATTGTTTTTATTTATCCCCCTAACGCCACAGCCATTGCCATAGCATTTTGATTAAAGTTTGGTGTTATGTTATTCCAAGTTTGTGTTGTTGAACTGTATTCTAATAATTGTCCATTAGCAGGTGCCTGTATCGTTGTGTCTGCCAAATCTGCTAAATTCGCCGCAGAAGCTGCTGCTCCTGTAGAACTGAAGGCTACACTTCTAAAAATACCAGCATTAAGTATTCTAACGTTTGTTGTGCTAGTTAAATCTGTAGCTCCTTTTTCCGCAATTACATATCCTAAAAATATAGCTTGATTTGCCGTGTTTTTTGCTTCTGTAAACGGTTCTGCTTGTATGTTTGTGTTAGCAGCATCTAATGTATCAAATTCTTGTCTTCCGTAATAAACAATAATGCTTGTAGGATTGTTTGGGAAGTAATAAACTCTTTGTGTTGAAAATTTATTGTTACCTAATGTAGCAAGTGTTCCAGAACCATCATCATAGTTATCTACATCTAAAGTAGTATAACCTGAGCCACCGTTCGTGTCTTTTATAAAACCACCTGAACCGTCTTGATAATACCTGTGAATTGTAGCTGGTGTTTGTCCAGCGTCTGTAACAAAAGATGGATTGTTTGGGTCTGTCGCATAGTTTCTTCCGAATGCAAAAGAAACACCTTGACTTCTTGCTAATTGTAGTGTGCCTGAAACTCCAGACAATTCATGACCACTCTTTTTAAGAGGACCAAATATTCTTGCAAATTCTGCAAATTGATTTTGTTGACCGTAAGCTGTTCTTGGAAAAGATTTTCCAAATCTAACATTACCAGCTCTGTGAATTACCGCACCTAAAGGAATAGTGTTGTTATATTGTGCGTCAGTAAACGGTGTGTTTTGTTGTTGCACTGTACCAGTAGAGTCGACATAAATCCAAGTTTGTTTGTCATTTGAATCATTCGAGTCTAATCCACTTACAGTCGCCGTGTATTGCGACCAAGCTATATTGATAAGCTCAGGATGTGGGTCTACTGATGCTTGTTCTTTATTCATGTCAAGAATTACACCATGACCTGCTGCAACAGTAAATTCTGTAGAGCTTGAGCTAGATATGCCTCCTCCAGATAAAAGACCTGAAGAAAGATTGCTCACAATAGAATCCATGCTTATTCTGTGACCATGATTTTTAAATTGTAAAACATCATGACCATCTTCAGTTGTATAATATATACCGTTATTAATAGATGGCTCTGTTGGTTGTGAGCTTACAAACTCAGCAATAGTTCCTATCTTTAATAAATCATTAGTCTGTACAGTTGTACTTGAGCTAGTTGTATCAACTAACCCGTTTATAGAATTTCTTTCCCCATCTGTTATAATTGCACCAGAGCCTGTTGATGATATATCGTTTAACTCTGTAACAGAATGAATAGAAAGGTCTGTAACATCTGTAGGTTTGTTAAGTATAAAACTATCATTAGCTGGGTCAGTTTCGGTATAATTAGCTTGAACATTAACTTCCGCCCCTGTCGCTATTCCGTTTAATTTTACGAGCAGTTGACTTGTAAAATCATTTTCTGACAGTTGTTTTCCAGCAACCTTATCTACTTTACTATCTAAAGCAGTTTGCAATCCAGCAATATTACTAATAGTTAAGGTATCTAATATTTGTTTATTAGCCTCAATAAAATCAACAACCTCTTGTAGTGAATTTAGGTCCACATTATCTGATGTCAGAAGAGTGTTGATATTATCTATAAATTGTTTTAATATAAGACCTTGATTTGCTGAAAGAGGCTTGTTTGCAATATTAGATGTTAAATTATCTACAATATCAGAATAAAATATTTTAGAAGTAACCTCACCTACTCTAGCTCTTTCTCCATCAGTTATAATATAACCTGAACCAGCGTCAGATACATCTCCAAACTCAGTAACAGAATTATCACTAAAGTCATTGTCAAAAGATGTTTGATGGTGACTGATGTAGTATTTTTCTCCATATTCAAGAGAACCACTTCCTCTGTCTCTATAAATTACAGCTAATCTTATGTAGTGGTCTGTGTAGTCTGTAGCGCTAGTAACTTCAAATATTCCAAAAACATTTAAATCTCCTAGCTTACTTACTTTTATTTGATAGCCGTTGAGGTCTGAAAGGTATGTGCTAATGTTTTTTCCGTTAAATCCAGATTTAGAAACATAAATTTGTGTTATTGTGCTAAATAATCTTGTAGCGTTTGTTCCTACTGGATTTAAAACTATAAGACCGTCTTGTTTTGTAGTATAGTTGAGGTCGTTTGGTGTCTGATATTCAAATAAGGCAGAATCTGAAGTATCTAAAAGGTCACTTTCCGCTAAAACACCAGCAATATCTTGAATATCTAATCTTGTAGTGTTTCCTGATGTGCTATCTAGCGTAAGAAAGCTGTCCTGCTTATGCGGTGTTGTGTCTTTTGGATACTGAGATAACCTTGCCATAATTATATACTTTATGCAAATTTACTCAAAATAAAAACACATTATTTACCCTGCCCTCTGTATGGCTTAATATATAACTTTGAGTTTTTGTTTTTCGAAGTTTTAGTTTTTGCGTGTACACCTTTGCGTTTTACTTTAGTTCGTACATTGTAATTACCTAAAATTAATTTAGCCATTCTACTTAGTTTTGTTCTTCAACTTTTCAAATGTTCTAAGTCCGCCGAGACCTAACATACCCATCAAAACAGTAAATAAAGGTTCAGTATTTAAAACTGGAAACTCTACTTCTGGATATATTGTTCTCACTATAGGGAAAGCCACAAAATGATAAGCAAAAGCTAATCCACAAATCCAGCCTATAAACGGGCGCCAACCCGCAACAAACATACTCCTGTGTTGAGCTTCAACTTCATTTATTTTTGTTTGCAGCTCTAATATTTGATTGGGGTCTAGCTCTTTGCCTTTTATAGCTTCTCTTAAATCAAGTGCTAACCCTCCTATTTTACTTCTTCCACCCTCTCCTCTTCCGAGTAGAGATAATAACATTTTAAGCATTTTATTTTAATTTAATTATACTACGAGCCTAACTTATTTTTTTAGCTCAAACCTTGCTCCAACAACAGATAGTTTTTCTATAATACTTCTTTGTAGTTCAATAATCATCGCTTCAAGTTGGTCGTTTCTTTTTTCCATTGTATCAGCTAAAGCCTGAAGTGATTCTACTTTTTTCTGTAAAGCATTCACTTCGTCTGGGTTCTTGCCAATGATGGTATATATGACCACAGACAAACTCCCGACTATCATACCAATTATAGATACGAATATGTCTTTATTTGATTGTGGAATATCGTTATACGCTAAAAAGAGTAATAGTCCTATGACAAGGATAAAAACTCCAGCTGCTCCTAAATAGTGTCTTAATTCTTTTTTTGTCATTCTTGTTTGGGGTGTTACTTTTTTACTTTCTGGTCTCTTTTCTAGGGTTTTCATTATATTATACTATAGTTAGTTCTTCCGTTCACTTTTTGAGCTCGCATAGAGCGACCTCTATTCTCCATCTCTGATACAAAACTTACATGTATCCAATCTGGGTTCTCATCATCTCCAAACTCCCAGATTAACTGGTCATAGCTCAGATTTGATTTTATGTATTCAAACATTTCTGCATTGGTTTTATGTCCAAAAGTATCATCTAAATCCATCGCTCTGCCTTGACAGTGCTGTGACCGACTACTTCCTCCAATGGCTTTGTTCAATTCTTCACATCTGAAGAAACTTGTTATTTTAATAGGTCCTCCAACCCATTCTCTTAATGGCTCAAATAAATTAACTGCAATATTATTCATATTAGAAAGCTCATAGTCTCCAGGAGTATTGTCTATACCCCTTCTAAGAGCTGTATTTGAACGGATACCTTCCTTATATGTAATATGTTTGCTTATTCTATCCATTAAGATTTATGCACTTTTTGTATTTCAAAATTAAAAGACTGGCTACCTCCTTTGTGTGGTTTGTATCCGCCTTTTGGATTCTTCATAAGCTTTGGCGCTCCTTTGCCAGACTTCATCCAGTGATAACCTTCAGGTGCTTTTACTTTCATTTACTTTTATTTTTTTTATACATTATATACCACTTATGTAGTGTATATCCTATTGCAGTGAGAGTCAATATTACACTTAAACCAGCTTTGACATCCATCAAATTCATGGTTAAAGCAAATGAACTCAGTCCCCAAATTTTTAAGTCTGTTAAATTCATGAAATTTTTCATTATGTCATCGTCTTTGACCGCCACCTCTTGCTCTGTTTGTTGATTGATTTTCTGTTTTCAAAGAGCCATCAGATTGATGTGAACAGTCTTTATTATCTCCGTTCCCATAAGTTCCTTTGTCTCTATTATATTTATTACATTCTACACGTTTTTTAACCTGCTTTTTTCTTCTCTGGAAAATAAGATTATAATTATTCTTTTTTTCCCTAGCCTCAGGGTTATCTCTATAATATTTTGCGCTTTTACTTAGAGCCATTATTCTTTTTTCTCCCTGGTCTTTTTTTACCAGAAAACGCCTTTGGGACGTCTCCTAATTGATTTCCAACTTCTTTTATTGCAGAACCCACATCAGACAGTTCTTTTGATAGTCTTTCTTGTGTAGCTTTTAAATCAGCTTTCAATTCTGCTAAGTCCGCTTTTACAGCAGAAACTTTATCTTCAACAACATCTGGAATCCAGTCATTGTCTTCATCTTTTAGCAATCCTTTTTTGCTTAAAAACATTGCTGTAAAATAAACAGCTATAAAAAAGGCTATAGCTCCACCTATAATAATTAATGCACTTTCCATTTTGATTTAATTTATTTTTTGCACCATCTGTAAAAAGGCTCTCTTTCTCCTTCTGGTACGGTTACTCCATTTTTTTCAATTATAATTTTTTCACATGGGTCATCAGACAAAAAAGGTCTTCTTGTAATAATATCATCGCATCGTTCATAAATGAACTTGCCTTTTTCATCATTTATATCCCAGTCTCCCACTATTATTTCTTTTTTGGCACACAGTTAGGCACTTTACCTCCACCCTTTCCTGGTTTCATGCCAATCATTTCATAGCCTTTCCAGCAAGGGTTTTTTCTGTTGCTCATTTTTGTTTTCTTTGCCATAATTATTAATTGTTAAATTTTTGAAACTTATAAGCTGCTGCTGAACTATTACTTCTAGTATTAGCACCTCCATCAAACACTCTTTCGTATGAATTGTCAATTCTTTTCTGAAACTCTTGCACTGACTTAGGTACTTTATTTGGGTCACTTCCTGCTTTTCTCCAAGCTGCAACATCTTTTCTCATTTGAGAATACATCTGTTTGTTTGCCATCAAATCTTTTTTCCAATTAGGATTTGATTTTTGACCTTCTCTAATTTCATTAGCTTTCATAGCTTCAGAAGACTGAATTAATCTTCCCATTGCATTTGGTCCGTAAGCTTTTTCGTCATAAACTTTATCAATAACAGTCTGATTTAAGTTTCCAAATTTTTGCGCAGCATATTTTGCACCTGCTAAAGATTTAGCACCCCCTACAGACTCTGAACCCATACCTCCAGCTCTATATTTGTAAGACGTAGCTCTTCTTGGTGGGGTTTTAGGTGGTGATGGTGTGGGGGTGGGGGCAGGTGTGGGAATATCTTCGAATCTAACGCTTACGTCTTTTCCTGTTTGCATTCCTGTTTTACTTTTCAAATACTCTTTGTATTTGTCAGGATTTGCTTGCCAATACTGTTTTGCTGCTGCTGGGTCTACTCCTGCTTGTTTGTAAGTTAGTCCTTGTCCAGCTAAATTTTGTGACCATGGAGTTGTAGTAGTTATTTTTCTTCTTCCATCAACTATTTCAGAGCTAACAACAGATTGTCCGTATTGTCTTTCTCCAACTGGCTTAAGTGGTATAGGAGTTGGTGTATTCCCCTTTAATTTGTCGATAGCGGAATTTTTCATTCCAATCGAATTGTAGTCTAATTCTTCGTCTTCCATGGTTTAAGTTTTTTTATTATAAGGGAATAACTCATTGAGAGTCTTGCGGCGATGATTGCACCCGCAATCGGTGTTCAACGCCTGACTAACTGTATCTACAGCTTTTTTTATGCCTGTTCTTACAGTCAAATTGTGTATTGAGTCTCCAAGACCCTTTGGGTTTTTAACTACAGCCATTTTTATTTATTTAGATGAGAACCATCACAATTCCCCTGAGGGTGTTGTGTGTTTCCGCATTCACAAGGTTTAATATTTTTCATAGTTATGCTTTATTGAGTTTATCTATTGTTTTGTTTTTAAATCCTATCGCATTGTAATCTACAGCTTGATAGCTTGTTGTTGTGTAATCGGTTTTTTTATTTACAGATTTATCAAAGTTTTTTGTAGTCTGTGTAGGCTTATACATAGTTTGTGATGTTACGCCTTTAGCATCTGTTGTTTTACTTCCCATAGTGTTTTGTGAAAAGTTATAATTACTCCCCATTCCTGATTTAGCCCCTGAAGGAGATATTGTGCTTTCAAGAGTACCTGAAGTTGAGGTTATCTGATAATCCTTCCCAGTGCTAGATTTAAAGCCCTTAGGGATTGGAGTACCAAACTCATCTACTTGAACTCCTGTCGTTTTTTTATTTGCTTTCTTTCCTGGCATGATATTAATTTTTAAGTTTATTTATAAAGTTAACAATTTTTTGAGTTCGACTTTGCTATAGAAATGGCTACAGCACGTTTGTGCTTATATCCATCTTTCTTCAAAGTACGAATATTTGAATTAATTACTGTCTGAGATTTTCCACATTTTAAAGGCATCAGTCTCTAGGGTTTGATTTTACACTTCCGCCAGAACCAGCCCATAATGTTTTACACGCCCAGTATCTAGCACTTAATTTATTTTTTGCTTCGCCACACTTGTGTCTAGCCTTGAATGACTTTCTAGCAGCATCTGAGTAGTTGTGTCCGTATCCAGTAGCTCCAAAATGTATGAGTTTTTCTTGTCCGTTTGCACAAGCTTTTACCATTTTTTTCTTTCCTGGTCTCGTACTTTTTCTAGGCTTGTTACAAGCCATTTTACTTTTGTCTACTTTACTTGCCATACTCGACAAAGATAATAATAAAAAAAAGGTTAATTTTATGTGGTATTTCAATCTAATTCATGAGTAGAGACAAGCCAAAAATATATAAGAGAGGCAAAAAAAAGTATTTTTCAAGAGAAAAAAAGCATAATTTTCTTAAAAACTGGAGAATAGTCAGATATTACATAAAGAGAAAATACGACCTATCTTCAACAGAATTAGAAGTTCTTCTTTATTTATACGACAGCGATTTATTTACAAAAAAAGAGTTTGTTAAAATAGCACATACAATAAACTGGCAAAGGTCAAAGTTTAAAGAAATGTGTGAGTCTGGATACATAAAAATGTGGAGAGAAAAACAAGGTCATGAAGCAGCATTATATGAGCTTACTAAAAAAGCAAAGCTAATTTGCAATCAAACCTACAAAAAACTTACAGGCGAGGAGGTTATATCAGAAGACCCTTATCAAAATGAATTATTCAAAGGAGCTAACTTTCAAGATAAAATATATCGTCAGCTAATAAAACAAATGAATAAAAAAACTAAAGAGACTCTTTATACTTAGAAAAAGCTTCTTTTATCAGACTATAATCTTTTACGGCAACAAATTTTCTCAGCTCTCTAATCTTAACATCATTACCGCCTTCAGACAACAAATCTATGTACTCTATAATTTCGTTAACTTTGTTGTTTCTCTTTATGAAAGCATTAGATATTTTAATTTGCCTTCTCATATCTTTAGTCATTGTCCTTTGTATGGTTTTTTGGCTAATTCTTAAATTAGAAGCAATTTTTACATCAGTAATTACTTCGTTCCTTGCAATTATTTCTTGAACAGTCTTCCAGACGTCATCTTTTGTTATGCTTATGTGTTTTTTGAATAAAATACCAGCAATAGCCATTTTTTCTTCTGAGCTGATTATTTTACGTGGATTAAAAAGTATTTTTCTCCACTGATTACAATATGGCACTTTTCTATCTCTGTATACGTCTTCACACATACTAACGACTCTTTTCTTTCCGTAAGTTCTTATAGTCTTACCAAATTCTCTATTACCAAGTGTTTGGAATATGCCTTGGAGCATTTTAAGCTCAACATCAGGATTTAAGTAAAAAAAGACTTCAGCAAAGTATCTTAGTTGGTCAAAAGAATTTATTTTACTTCTTACGCTTGTTAAATCGTAATTACAGATTGGTTCATCAAAAAACAAGAAATCATACTCACCATACTCAAAATCCAGTTTTAGGTTGTATGTTGGACTAAAGTCTTCATCAAATAACCTCCACTGTTGCATCCTCTCCTTTGTCTACTATCTCTAGCTGAGTTCTGACTGCTTCAGCATACTTGTCGTCAAAACCTGCTTTTATGTTAAAATTAATAGATATTTTGCCAAGCTCAGATGTACAGATTGTAGAATGAGGTATCATCGAATTAAAAAATATAATATCTCCTTCTTCAACTTTAGGAATATAATGTTGCTTATCAAAAGTTCGAAATGATATTGCATCTTTCGGTTCTGGCATGTGTAAAAAGTAAACAGCAGAATATGTCGCTAAAGGATGTGTGTGCCATTTAACCCAGTCCCCTTGCTCATACTCCATGTACCATAAGTCTATAATTGTTCTTTGCCAATGAGGAGCGCCTATTCTGTCATTCATCCATTCGTTGAATTTATCGAACATTGGGTTAAAATCCTTTTCTAAGTCAGTGTCATAATATGTTCTTCTTGCATTTACACCTAAATCAGTCATACTAACCTTGGTCCAAGCGTCTTCTACAGAGCGACCTTCAGCAGTTTTTATCAGATTTATCGTGTCTCTTTTCCTTTTCTCGTGATTTTCATAAGGAAGAACAAAATAAGGCTGTGGTATCTCTCCTACTTTCATACTATTGCTACTATTGCTTTTTCGTCTATCACTGTGTATTTTTTCTCTTCAATCCTAATCTCACTGGATTGAGCTACGTCAAAATATATAATGTCTTTGTTTTTGCAAACATCAACACTTTCTCCTGCTTGTATTACCTCAGCTTTGGCATATCTTATGTTTTTATCCAAAGACTTAGTATAAATTATACCAACATCGTTAGTTATCTGTTCTTCTATTTTTTTTAATAATATATTTTTACCTATTACTTTCATCTTTTAATGTATATGCATAAGGACATTTCCTAGCTTCAACAGGATACATGCCTATTTTTGTTAGTACCGAATCAATCTTTGTTTTTTCAAACTCTACCTTACCTGTAGGGGAGTAAAGAACACCTAGTGGAGTCCCCTTTTTTATAGTAACAGTTTTGGTTTTGTCTTTTCTAATCCACAAGTTTATATTGAGTGACGTATCGTAATTGTCCAGTACAGGTAACACGCCTTGCATCGCTTGCAGAGGTGAATCTGGTATCCACCAAAAAGCATCCATCATAACAAAATCTACTCTACCTTTCTTAGATTTTATATTGATTGCAGTCTCCATTTTTATGTTTATGTAGTTTTTATCCCAATATGGACCTAATTGATTCTCCTGCATACCACCCATCTCAATAGCTTCTTTCATTTTTGAATTTGTATGTGATGTAAAGTTGATGTATTGTGCGTGGTAGTCTTTTTTATCATATTCTACATCCCAACCTAATCTTTCTACATTTATTTTAAAATCTATAGGAGTTACAAAGCAATAAGAGTTTTGAAAAAGCGTTATAAAAGAGGTACAGGTTTTTACCGTCAAAGTTTGGTCGTATTCAAAATGCTCTCCTTTATCTAGTTTTTTATACCAATTTGGTAACATTTTTTTTGCAGGAACCAAAATAGTATTAATATCTATTTCAGGCATAGGCTTCTCGTAAGGTATTATAGTGGGCTTTGCAGAACCGTCCTCCTGTTCTTGATAAGCAGGAGTACCTTTTTTCATGTCATACAGTATAGTTCCTGTCATCTTTTAATTTTTTTACAAAAATATTTGCTTCGCTTTCTGTATTAAAATCTTCATGACCTGCCCTTATACCATCGTTAGCCTTCCATAAGACCCTGTATGTTCCGAATATAGTTTTTTGCAGTTTGTGTTTCATTTATTTTTTTCTTCCGTCTATAAACCCTTTTTCGTATTCTAGTTCTTTTTCAATGTCTAAAATCCTAGTTTCTAGTCTATCTATTAATAGGACTTTTTCATCTAGTCTATCATGGACTAAAGTCAACTCGTTCTTAAGAGCAGTAAACTCGGCAAATATTCCTCCTGCCGTAAATACAGCCAAAGCAAAAGATGCGAGTATCTGCCAGTTACTGCTTATAAATTGATTTCCATTAGCCATCAGCTCTTCTGTTTGTTACACAGACGTCCGTTGTTAAAATGTTCGTTGCTACAGAAACTGAGTTTTGTAACACATTTTTTACTACTTTAAATGGGTCAACTATACCCATAGATATTAAATCACCGTATTTATTGTTTTTTGCATCATATCCATAATTGAATCTAGGAGACTTGTATACCGAAGTCATTACCTTTTCGTGATTACAGTTACTATTGCTTAATATTTTATAAATAGGTTCTTGTAAGCTTAGGTGTATAATTTTATTTGCCACCTTAGCATATTTGTTTTTCGATGATTTTATTTTTCTCTCAGCTCTTTTAGCTGCATTTAAATAAGACACACCTCCACCAGGAACCACTCCCGTGTCTAATGCTGCTCTTGCTGCTTGTACAGCGTCATCAACTCGGTCTTTTTTCTCCTTCATCTCAACTTCTGTAAAAGCCCCAACATGCAAAGCAGCTACACCCCCGTACAACCTGGAGAGGCGGTCTTTTATATGGTACGTTATATATTTGTCTGTGTTTTTTGAAAGTATGTTTTCTACTTCCTCTCGTCTATTACTAACGGCGTCAGCCGTTTCGCTGGGTAAAACTATGGTTGTTTCTGAAGATGTGGATATAATCTTCTTGAATTTACCTAACATATCTGGGGTTATATGAGCTAGATTGTCTCCAGTCTCATCACTTACCAGTGTTGCACCAGTCATAATACATAAATCCTCTAATAACTCAAACCTAGATGTACCTACTCCTTCTGGAGAAACTACATTTACATTTAGTTTACCACTAGCTTTGTTTACGTTTAATGCGTTTTGTACTTGTTCACTAACTTCTGACACAATAACAAGAGGTTTTGCGTTTGTGACGGAGAACTTGAGTAGAGTCATAATACTCTCTATAGTTTCGATTTTTTTATCAGAAACCAATATTACCCCGTGTTCGTACATAACCCTACCCTTCTCCTTATCGTTAATTAGATAACTACTGGCATATCCTTTCTTTATACGAGTACCCTCTATTTCTTCTACCCATGTTTTGTCACTCATAGCTTCTTCTATAGTAAAAATAGTATTCTTACCTAGTGTTTCATAAGCATTAGAGATGAGGTCCCCTATTTCTTTATCGTTGTTAGCTGATATTCTAGCTACATTAGATAATAATTCCTTGTCAGCGTCTATAGCTTTACGTTTTATGTATTCTACAGCTTCATTCATTTCTGAGCTGAGGTGTGCACATAACTCATAAATATTAAGAGTTTTGTCTTTTTTCAGCTCTTCACTCGCTACAGAGATAAGTTCATGCGCTACAACCACAGAAGTAGTAGTACCGTCACCTGCTTCATCAGCTGTTTTCATAGAAGCTTGTCTTACTACAGACATACCCAAGTGTTGTACTGGGTCCGATAAGTTAATTGATTTAGCTACCGTAACACCATCTTTTGTGGTGTGTGGTTTTCCAAGCTCGTCCTCTAGTAATACGGTAGAACCGTTTGGTCCAAGAGTTGAGCCCACAGCGTCCTTAAGAACCCTAACGCCTTCTAATAAAGAATCCTTAGGTTCTAATGTAATGTCCTTTTCTATCATGAGTTTACTATTAGTATAAGAGATACAGATAGTCCGATTGATAGTCCTAAAAAGAAGTTAAATAGTTTCATAGTGTAATTGAATTAAATTTTAATGATACAAACATAAGAAAAAATGTTTTACCATTCTAACTTTATGCTAAAAATAAATATATACACTGTAAATTCATTCCAATAATGTTTACCATCTTTAAATTCTTCTGGGAAAAAAGACACCCCTGCCATAAGTTGATAGGGAGGCATGAATGTTATGGTAGCTTCCATGTTATTTTTTCAAAGGATTACCTGGGGGTTGCATAGCTGCTTTCTGAGCGTCTCTCATAACCTTCTCATTGTTCTTTAAATGCATGAAGTCTATATAGAATTTAGTTAATACTTTAAAGACCTCAACGTTAACTACTGCGTCAGCAGACAACTCCTCATCAATTTGTTTTAATAGTTTTTCTCTAATAGTGTTTTCTATACCGTCCATTATATAATATTTAATTATTTATATCAAATATACAACAAATATATGTGTTACCGAAGCTGGACAAATAAGGGTGTACAATATATACAACATAGTTAATGTCCATTTTTGGTTACACATCAGTTATCGAGAACCAACGGGTTATGTATCAAGTTGACGACAGACGCCGATTTTGGAAAACGTTTTGGATTGGTCCACGGGGTCGACTTTTTGGTCAATCCAGCCCAACTTTTTACCTTTTTTTCCCAGTGTTTATGCGGGACCACAGCTAAAATTTACCTTTTTCTGTCCCCTATCTCTAAAATTTCACGTTTAGACGCATAGGGACACGAAATAACCCCTCTTTGCGCATCTAATTATATTAGTAAATCATACAAATTTGAAAAAAAATTTATGCTCCCAAAGGTTAACACTGGTGCGGGTTGCCAAGGTATTTGGGTCCAGTGGAATAAAAATATTTGTTAATAAAGTTTGGTAGTTTGGTTAATAATTGTAATTTAGCCCCAGTTAATCAAAAATTTTAATTTAATATTTACACTATGAAAACACAAGTTAACACTACAAAAAAGAACAGTAAAAACAACGCTTTTAACAAAGTTAATCAAGCCGTTTTAAAGGGCTTAAAAGAGGAGGGTTTAGAATGGTTCAAACCGTGGCGCATGGCTGACGGCACATTGTACGCTCCGCTAAACTACAACAGCCGTAGAAATTATACAGGCGTTAACAGAATGCTTTTAAGTGCTATTGCAAGAGCTGAAAATTACAGTTCGGGCGAATGGGCAACTTTCAAAGCTATCAACAACGCTGGAGGGCGTGTTAAGAAAGACGAAAAGGGTACAGGTATTGTATTTTGGAACCGCTCATTTAAAGTTACAGAAACAGGCAAATATTACCCCA
>CEPR01037007.1_pt1 | contig 14571 bp, 7 predicted proteins | sample 530431 | NCBI WGS metagenome assembly CEPR01 (sample SAMEA2620078, study PRJEB7988) | marine metagenome | isolation source: saline water (ENVO:00002010), including
GAATCAGCAAACTGAATTAAATCATTAGCGGGAAGGCTTAAATCTGTTTTATATTCATTACTTGAAATTTGAGAATGAACAGGTGCAGAATTAAATACCAAAAAAGTCCCATTACCACTTATTTGATTTCCTAAAATAGGATTATTCAGTAAAGCGTTTCTCCAAATATATGGTAAAACTGCTTGAGTTCCTCCTTGTCTTTCAGCGAAGAAAACACCTTGACCGCCTCCACCACCTTGACCGCCACCTTGTTGGCCACCGCTTACTGACCCTTTGAGCAAAAGGCCATTATTAACAAGAAATAATGGGTTATCCATTTAATCACCCGATTATTTGCCATTCTCTATTTTCAGTATAAATGAAAGTCTTTCCACTTCCTGCGCTTATTGCTATAGGGAAAGTAGAAATTGGGTTTTGAGATATTTCAAAGAAACTATCTTCTACGCTATTTCCTAAACCTTTAGCAGAAAACATATGTTTCTCTTGCACTGTAAACTCAGGTCTATCTATGTTAGTTGTTCCCTGTGTAACTAAAAAAGAATATTGAGTTCCGATAGGAGGCCTATTTGGTAGCATTATTTCATTAGCCCCTGAACAAATAAAAGTAGTTCCTGTTAAATGAACAGGAATATGTCTGTAAGCATCAGCAAGCCTAACAATATTAGCATTACCATTATTGCCCGTTGAACTTGTAATAAACCATTGGCTCGGTGATAATACAGGTGCATTTTGTTGTTGTTGCTGTGCAGAAGCAAATAGCCCTTGTGTAGCAAATACATCATTTGTATGGTCGCTTCCTATTTCATCTGCCGTTCCTGTAATTGCTTGTAAAGTAACTGATTCTCTTGGTTTTAGTAAAATAGCGTCCCTGTCAATCTCATTATTAGCGGGATATAATAGACTAGTCAATAATATTTCGCTTAAGTCTACGCATTTTTCATTTCCTTCTTGGCTAAAAAAGAATTCTGTTGGCCTATATCCTCCATTTACTTTATTTCTAATAAATGCGGTTGAAGGGTCAGTAGCCGACTTATCCACTATTATAACATATACCGCAAATGAAGTTATATTGTGCAAAGTTACCGTTCTTTTCGCATTATTTTCTGGTGTGTCTAAAGGAAAAAATAAAGCACCATTAGCAAAAACCTCTTCAGGCGCATAAGTATATGCCGTTAAATCAGCCGCATTTACTACAGTCGCATTGGCCTGAGTCAAGAATTCATAATTAGTCCCACTTCCTACAACTCCTCCTTGTCCTGTTGAAAGGGGATTTGTTATGCTTCCAAGATAATGAGAGTTAGCGTTATTAGAAGAATCATAACCAATGTAATAATGTTCTCTAACAGGAGAAACAGCAGGATTACTAAATGGGCCGATTAGATTCATAATTTCATCAATACTAGGATATGCATGAACAGAAACATATCCGCCTTGTGCCGCATCAGCCGCTAAAAAACTACTTTTGGTTCTTTTTCCTACTGAATCTATACCTCCGAGTATGTTTGTTTGTGAAAGACTCCCACCTGCAACATCACCTTGCAGGGCTTGGATATTGCCTGTTGTAGCAACTACATTTGTATTAGCAAGTATTTGACCAGCCTGTGCCGCAATATCGCCTGTGGTAGAAAGAATGCCTGTTCCCGATACAATATTTTGTGTTGTTGTTAAAACACCTGTTAAATCAAGGGTTGGTTCTCCTTCAACGGCAGTAATAGCATCGCTTCCTGTAAATTGATTTCCTACATTTTGAGGCGCAACAAGTTTTAGCCTATTGTTTGTAGCATCTCTAATAAGAAGCCTATCAGCAGAAACATCTATTCCTGCTATATCAGATAATGAACTACCTGTTAATTCTATATTTCCTGAAGCATCAGATTTTAGAGTTAATGCTTCACTAAAACTATTTCCGCTTTCAAAACCTACAGTTATACCATTACTTGTTTTGCTAGTAGTTAAAAATTGAAATTCCATAGTTGTTGAGTTAGCAGTATATAGAATTAAAGCGATAGGAATATCGCCATCATCATATTCAGGAACGGCATTAGTTGTAGATGTAGTTCTAACTGCTAAAGTATTGCTAGCATTAGCAACCAATAGACTGTAAGTTGTGTTTATTCCACCTGCCGTTCCTATATTTAGATTAGAACTAGTAGCAGGAATATCTGTAAGAACACCATCTCTAAGCACTTTACCTGCGGTAACACTTATTGAAGAACTGCCTTGAGCAGTTATGTTAAATCCTGTAGAAGACTTTACCGCATAATTACCACCAAGACCCACGCTTAATGCCTTAATTATTCCTGAATGAGGAAAGTCTGCTCCATCTGTTATCTGTGCGGTTGGGGCAATACTCATTCTGCTATATTGATTTGAATTATTTACCATACTACTCTACCTCCATTGTTATGAATAACTGTAATCTATCTGTTGCGTTAAATGGCCCAACCCCTTCAAAATTTATTCTTTGTAAAAGTTTAGCCGTAGAGTCATTAGCATCAGCATGATTAAACAACCCCACTTCTCTTATGACTTGCCCTAAAATATCAGAACCTAATATTTCTAGTTTGGCCTGAACTACATTACCGCTAGACTTTTCTACTGTTTTTGCTACACTAACGGAGGTTAAAGGCACATCTAAAGACATTGAGAGAGGGCTACTTGAGTTTCCTCCCAAGCCTATCTGACCCGACAATATCATGTCTTTTACATGGGTTGCTAATAGTGATTTCATCTCATCGGTTATCATAAGTCATCGTCCTGTAATAGTGTGTGGGTGATTGTTCCGCCAAATCCAATCACCTTAAAATTTGTATTAAATGTATTGGCGAATCCGATTGTTGCGCCCGACTGTTCCCTTTTTCTAAGAGTTAAATTGATTTCTTTTATGTTAATGTTTTCAAAGAAATCATAAAAGTTTTCATTAGTAGGCAGGTCTTTCTTTCTAAGATGTGAGTTTGTTTGAGCCGAAGTATCTCTAATATCTGCTAAAGTATCTTCTAAGTTTCTAAAGTATTTACCTAAAACTAAATTAGTTAGACCACTAATATTATATTCTGCTTCTAAAACAATATATGTGCCTCTATCTATATTTTCTTGTTTTATTTCTACTGTAACCACATTACCCGCAGATAAAGTTCTAGCATCGTTAATGTTTACTTGTATTTGTAATCCTTGTATTTCATTATTATATATTTGTAGTAAATTAAATGCTTTCTTATCTACTTCGGCTTGAGTAGTTAAATGCTTATCAAATGATTCAAAGGTTTTTCTTCCTATTTTTCTAATACTTTGAATATTCTTTTTTACTGACTTATGGTTTGAACCGTAAACTACAACTTCGTTAAAGAAATCAAATTCATTTTTTAGCAACTCATAAGATATAATATTGTTTTCATTAAAATAATACCTGCTACCAAAAGAACTATCATTTTGGTCTTTTAGAGTAAATGTTCCTTTTGTATTTACTAGTCTTATTTCTTTTAGATTTAGTAAGTATCTTGCTAGAGAATATAATGTAGTCCCTTGAAAGTTAGGAGAAGCAAAAACAGGATAGTTTTGATGAGTTAAATTAAAACTAATATCATTCTCTACTAATAGTTCTTCTACCAAGTCTTCTATTTCTTTTGATATATCTACTGTAGAACCAATTAACGCTCTTTTTGCAGAAGAATCTAAATTGCTATTTATGCCTACATTAATTTCAAAGGTTTCTGAACAAGAAACTACTCCCAATAATTTCTTTTTAATTTCAGAAAATTTTAATGTAGTATTGGTAGAATTGTGGCTAGAAGACATTTGCCCCAAAACTCTATTTTCCCCATCACTAAGAACCATCTCTTTGTTTAGGTTTGATAGGAAGGTTCTTTCTGCTGATGTTTTTAATACAGTATTATTGCTTCCTCCTAGATTATCTAAATCTGCAATCACATACATAGACTGAACTCCCTCTAAACTATCTCTACGATTTTTTCCTGAAGCCCCTTTAACAACATCATAATCAGGAAAATCTAACGCATACATATCATCAGAATACATTTTTTTGGTATATCTACAACTTAGTTGGTTAATATTAAACTGTGATGGGCTTTTTTCCCAAAAACAAACTTGATTAGGCTGCATTATTTTATACCAATGATTTCCTAATTCCCTATCTAGCATAAGAATTGAAGCCTCTTCTGTGACACTACTCCCATCTATTGTTCTTTCAGTATCTAACTCATGAGAAATAACATAAATTAGATTATCTACATTTAATTCAGAACTACTCATACCAAAATGAGAACTAGTTGAACCAGAAAAGACAGTATCATCAGGATATTTTCCTGAAATAGGAACTAAATAACAACCTGTTAAATCTACAAATTGTAAAAATTTATTTCTTCCTGAATGTTCTACTCTATACACATTAGTATCGTTTGCTCCTTTAGCAGCAAATTTATAGTTTGCATCAGGAGAACTAGATGATGCTATTTCTTCTATTCCTCCTGTTATATTACATAAGTGCGGTTTAAGTCCTATTACTGCTCCTTCTTGTGTATCTGAAAAATTGCTTACTGCACTATTTCTTTGTGTTCCTTTAAAATTAGCATATCTACTTCTAGAATTTATTATAGGAATACTCATAGTTTCGCTATTTCCTCTATTACCTAAATGCTGACCAAAATTATCTATGAGTTCTAAAGACATTGATGTAAGACTAGCAGTTGTTCCTTCCTTTCCGTCATTTAAAGAAACTTCTATATCATGGTGGCCTAATATGGTTGCTTTAATATTGGTTAAATCATTTTTAAGAGTAGAATCATGGCTTACAGAATTAGGCATAAATGATTCATCTATCCACTTAAATATAGAACTGATGTGGTTTTTTCTTGCAGGTCTTTTGTTCACAAAACCAATATCGTCACCGCTAATATCTGCAATAAGAGAAGTATTTAGGTTAATTCTTCCTGTTGCGGCATCAACAGACTCAACAACTGTAACTGTTTCATTAAGGTTAGTATCAACAGGGTAAATTCCTGAAATAAATTTACCACCTGCGGGGTCAGTCACATTAGGATTATGCCCTCCACCGCCTATACCCACATAAGCACCAACTGTTAATTGACTAACATCTGAAGCGGTTTGAGCAGTAACAAAGTAATCTCCAGCAGTTCCATCACAGACTATTCTTGTATATTGTATTCCAAAATGCTTGTTATCATATTGACTGTAAGGAGCAGATGCAGTGTAAAAAGCGACAGGAAAAGCCAATGTAGCCTTGTATACTGCTCCTCCTCCTACTTTTTCCATTGGTTGAGCAAATTCGTCCCACCATGCTCCTGATTTATCAGCAGTAAATCCGCTTTGTAGACTATCAGAAAGAATCCATTTATTCATATTTATTCTTGGAGTGGTAGCGTTATTAACATCAAAAATACTAGTAGTATCTTCCCCATGTCCTATTACCATAAACTGTCTATTTATATCAGCATCAGACCTTTTAATAGCATAGATATTAGTATCTTCGGGCAATAATGCACCGTTTATTTTCTGCAATTCTCCTACTATTTGTATAACTGACCCTACAGCATTTACTTGACCCCATACCTTTCCATTGGGTTCTTCCTCACTTACATAAACCAATATATCTCCTGCTGTTAAATTGGCTACAGAAGTGACACTTGCTGCATTTGCGGTTTTAAGGCTAACATTAAATGTAGTTCCGAGATTACCGACATCAGTAATACCATCTGCTCCTATTTTTATTTGGTCGCCATTACCGTCTACTACTGAAAAAATATCTCCTACTTTGAAAAAAACTGCTTCTTGGAGGGGAGTGTGTTTAATAGGTTCTTCAGGATTAATAGGATTCCAAGCCCAATCATAAACACATTCTGTTAAACGCATAATCCCAAACCTAGTTAGGGAAGAAAGAGCCTTGTTAGATTCAACAATAGAGTCTTGTGTATAGTTCTTGTCTAAGTATTGTATAGATTTTGTTCCTCCTATTGCATTAGCATGAGATACACTATTTGTTGATAAATTAGGTTCTGTTAAAGTAAAAAGTCCTAAAGTAGATATATCTAAGTTAGCATCTAAGTGTGAATTTAATAGACTATCTCTTCTATCAGATGAATATACATTTAAATCAGAATTAGCAAACAAAAACAACCTATAAGCCCTAGTATCTTCTTGCCTTAATATTTTTTCTACACTAAAAGCATCGTTCCAAAGAGAACTATACCGAGCAGTAGGTCTGCAAAATGGTAGTATTTTATCTTCTGCTGAAAAGGTAGAATGTATTTTTCTATTTGCATAATTAGAGCCTGTAATAGGCACTATTCCTTTTTGTTCTTTTGGTAAGTGTTGAGTATGTCCTTGAGAAATACCTGTTTTATCCACAGGAATATTTTTTCCTTTGTATGTATTAGCCGAATATCTAAAATTAAAATTATCTGCGTATATTCTTTGTTTTTTAGCACTACTAATAGCAGGATTAGAATTCACATCTTTTTCAAATACTCCAAAATTACCTTTTTCTAGGTTATTTATTTTAAATGTGGCTCTACCAAAGGCACTTGAATAAGATTTACTTGTTGCTTGATTAAATAATGAATAATCTAGAAGAGTTTGAGATGGGCCTAATAGACCTAAAATCTTACCACCGTGTAAATGACTTCCATTTATTAAAGATAAATCATGTTCTTTTTTAGATAGACCCTGTAATGTTTGTATAACTGAACCCTGCATATTCACATATCTATCTGTGTCTATTCGTTTTCCTGCGGCAAGTGAAGGAAGAACTATATCATGTGTATCTATTACATACCCAACAAATACACCATCAAGATAAAGAGGGTCATGAGGTTTTAGGGCATCAAAATTAGAAGTGCTAGTTGATAGATAAAGAGTATTTCCGTTAAGATTTCCAGATAGAGTTCCTATCTCGGTAAAAGAAGCATCTTTAGTATTATTATAATTAATATCTACTCTTCCTAAAGTTAAGGGAACATACGGTGCTAGTTTAACTATTTTATTTGTTTTATTATCGCTAACAGAAATAACCTCAAAATCAATCAAGGTATTTATGGTATCGGTATTTAAACCATCAATAACTGCTTCAAAGGGACTATCTGTATCAATATTATTTACATTACTAAGCGAATATCCTACTGCTAATGGGTTATTTGAAGAACTAGACCCTGCTAATTGTATTCCTCCTACAGGTGTTAAAGCATTGTAATCTCCTATCAAAGTATGTCCTTCTCTAAATGAAATTCCTTTATCACTAGCCCCATCTAAACTAGTTAGTGAGGTTATTAATGCGTTATGACTTAACGCTTTATTGAAAATGTTTCTTTTGTTAGATTCATAATATAATTCTGCTTGGTAAATACCGTTAGAATTAGTTGTCGTTAATGCCTTATTATACAAATCTATATTTGTATTTGTTGAATTTGCCGATGCGACTCCTATAAACGCATAAGTGTTGTTAAGTGTTTTAGCCCAAAGTTTTGTGTTTTTAGCAATAGTGCAACTATCAGCAATTGTAATACTTGTATCAAAATTACAATCAGTTATTTTAACCGCATTATTACTAGAATCCAAAACAGGACTTAATTTATTATATGGGCTTAAACTACTATAAATAATATCACTTGAAAATAAAGTTTCTTTATTCACAATAGGGTCTATTAATTTTGAAAACGCATTTCTTCCACTAAAAATCACTTTAGGTATTCCATTCTCTATTTTTCTTTCTGTTGTTTCTACTTTTCCTGTAAAGGTTTCATATATCAAAATATATTTACCATCTACATATTCTATTCCTGAGTTATTTGGCCATCTATGATTTTCCTTAAAATTCAAATACAAAAGACCGTCTTTATCTTCAGGGGGATTACCCATAGTCCCCGCAGTAGAAGGAAAAGGAAGAACATCTATTTCTATATTTTTAAAATCAAATGTCATTAGTCTAACGCTTAATTTTCCCATATTAGTTTCTTCAAACGGTATCTTAGTTAGCAAGGTATTGTCTTGAATATTTAATGCTCTCCTGTAAACCTTTTCGCCTACTTCTAGAAGATTTAAAGAAGCATTACTATGAAACTTTCCTTCTGTTTCTAATCTAGATAAATCCATTATGGTTAATTCAGTTTCAGAAGGCGTAGAATCAACAATGCATATTCTGTTACCTATTTTTACTTCATCGTTTGCATTCAGATATTTAGTAATGTCTTGTGAAAATGATGAATCAAACTCTAGAAGATAATTATGAGTAGAACCTGTAGAAATTATAGTTCCTAATTGTGCTATTTCTATCCATTCGGTAAAAGAGGCTGAACCTATTGATTGTTTTACTTCTAGTTCTTTTCCTGTTTCTATTTTAGTTCCTAATATTTGCATATTATCTATACAGGTATTTTTACAATATGCTGCCTTTCCTGAAAAAGACTCTTGAACAGAAGAATCTGAAACATTAGATACTTTATTACTAGAAATAGGAGAAGTGTTATAATGTAAATAACGAGTTGGGCCTGTAAAAGAATAAGCATTGTTAGTATTATCAGAATCTCTTTTGGCATTGTAGAAAGAACCATCAAAAGTAGTATAGTCAGAAGTCCAAGAAACTCCTTCATTAGCAGTATCTACATCAGGGTCATCTTTTATTCTTAAATTATCTTTGGTCTTTACGATGTAAGTATATTTACTTCTATCCATTATTCTGTTTCTATAATCATCTACTGTAATAAAAGCGGTCTTATGGTTAGTAGAATTAAAATTACCTACATTTTCTCTAAGCCATGCAAAATGCTTGGTAGAATGGTCTAATTCATTTTTCTTTTTTAGGTTCTCGTTATGAAAATACCATAAAGGCCTAGAAACAATAACATCTTCATGAGTAGTAGAAAATGCGGGGTCTGCTAATAGACCTGCTGTTAAAGCAACAGGCCGATACTCTATTTGATTGCCTTCCATTACTAAAAATTTAGTTCCTTTTTTAATTGCATTACCTAATTTCGGTTCAAATTGAAATTTATCACCAAAAACATCTGAGGTTTCAATACTAGTAATTCTAGCAAAATGATGTAAATTAGGATTATCCGAATTAACTAATACATAATGGTCGTGTGTTTCTAGATTAACAGAAGCCAAACTGATTCCTGTTTCTGTAAAAGAATTATAACACTTTATACTAAAACCATCTGTGTTTTCTAAATTAGTAAATTCTTGATTGATAGAAGACTGTGAACCGCCTGTTATTGTGGAGAAACCACTTCCTGCGGTGCTTCCGTCTGTTCTAATGAGGCCATAGATTCTAGTATTTGTTGCAGGTGTAATTGTAGAATCTAATTTAGGGTGAGTAGGAACATCAAAGTTATTGTTAGCAGGATTGTTATACAGGCTCGGCAACCCACCGATAGTTAGCGTCATAAGTCAGCCTCCTCAAATTGTAGGTATAATAGCGTATTATCAAATTTAGGCATTAAAGCGTGTAATTGATTAAAATTTTTCTTGTAAGTATTTTCTACACATAACTCATGGATTTCTCCCATAAATTGCTTATCTGTAGAGGCATCGTTATCAGCAATAGTGTTCTTGCCTATTATAAAATCACTACGAGAAAATGAAAATTTTCCACTATCCATGCTTTGCGCCCTTGAGCCTGTTTTTACTAATGCTCCATTGTAATAGATAGAAATTCTCCTAGAAGTTTCGCTATATGCTACTGCTATATGATGTGTATTATCAATATACTTTGGCTCTTTGAAAGTTTTTACATAAAGACTAGTGCCTTGATTGAATGATACGGCATTTACTCCATTATCAAGATTATCTAGTTCTATTCCGTAAGACCAAACACTTGGAAAATAATTTAATGTTTTGATTTTTCCTAACGAATAATAATCAAACTGTCCTTGATTTATAGTATCTAAAATATTTAATGGGCCTACTATATCTTCTGCACGAATAAATATTTCTTGCCCTATATAGAAATTAGTCGCTCCTCCCGCATGACTAAGAACATCTATTCCTTGATTGAACTGTCCTCCTGCATAATTCTGAGTATTAGCAATCCCTATATCATCGTAGATAATTTGACCATCTTCATTAATTCCTGAAAGCCTGTTTGCTACCGAAACAAGTCCTGTATTTCTTTTATACATTCTATTAGTGGCGGCTTGTATTACAGTAGGGCTTGTGATAACACTAGTATTATTACCATTTGATTGATAATTTACTACTTTAATGGCGTATTCTGCGGGCTGATTTTTATTTGTGGTAGTGGTATTAAGCAAACTAATAGAAAAATAATCATTGTAAAACAACATCATTTCATGGCCGAATCTACTTGCAGTAGGTAAATAAGTTTCTGAAATATTACCTGTATTAGCGGGCATAATTCCTTTTGTAGTATTTGCTTCCGGTCTTCCTAATAGACCATCAGAAGGTTGCCCGTTTATATCGTAAGGAGTAATAATTGCTTGAAAAGTAAAAGAACCTACATTTGACCAAATGCCATAAGGAATATCATCAGTAGTATCATTAGGAGTGCCTTCTATATCAACTATGTTTTCAGCATATGGAATAACTACATGAGCATTACACATAATGGGGAAAGTTAAACTCTTATTTTTCCCTACAAAAACATCATACATAATATCAACTCAAGGGAAAACTGTGGCTTGTTTAAAACTCATATTAAAGGAAACTTCTGTAGGACTTTCTGCATCTAAGGTAAAATCAAAAGATTCTATGAATCCCGTTATTCCTTTAGAATGCATATTTTCAGGAAAAGCCGAAGGAAAAGGAACTCTCTCATTGTCTTTGCGATTAGCACTACCTCTTGCCGCAAAAGTAAGAGGGATTTGTGTAGGGTTAGTTCTCATCTGATAATTCTCATCAACATTAGAGTCTATCAAAACTATCAATTCGTTTATGTTTTGGTATTCAGCAATACCCGAAGAATCTACACTTGAAGCAATCAATTGAGCCAACTCAACCGCAGTAAAAGTAGGATAGTCTTCACCTGCGGCAGGAGTTGTGTGGCTTCTTTTAACTACTGCATCAACTAAAAATCCTGTAATTGTTAGGGACTTTGAGGCCATTCCCAAGTCTGCACCTATTGTTATTGATTCTCCTGTGGCCAAACTTGAGAGAGGAATAGCAAAAGAAGGGACAGTTCTTTGAATATTTACATTTACATTAGTCACTCGTAATGGGATTGTATCAAGCGTTAAATCTGTAGAATCGTCAGCAAACGCATTTAGTTTCAAGTAAACATATGTCATTGTATCACTCCTACATACTTCATAGTATAGACATACCTAGTTGTCTGTTAATTTTCTTATTTACCATTTCACCGACTTTATCCGCTATCCTTCTTAGTTCTGCATCAGAAGTATCTTTAGCGTTAATTGTGATTTTGAAATTATTAGTAATAGAAGTTCCTCCGCTATTAGCAACCATCTTTTTACTGTCAGCATTACTATGGACTCTTGTTCCTTTCTTCATAGAAACTAATTCAGGCCCTTTTTCTCCAACAACTGCTAATCCTCCTTTTGAAACACCACCCTCGCTAAAGCCGGGAATTTGCTTAATAATCCATTTACCTACTTTGTATAGAAGAATCCCAATACCAATAATCATAAGAATAGGTGCGCCCATAATTGCTGCTATAACCATTCCCAAAACAACTACAACTAACAATACTGTTTTAGCCACTTTATTACCGCTACTGTAAAACTTCTTAATCCATACCCAAAATTTATCCCATAATCCTACAACTAATTTAATTGCTAATACTCCAATAAATTGGACTGCCGCCCAAATAAAAGCACCTGCTAATTGTAAAAGGCCTAGACCTAATGTTATCATAGAATCAATAGCACTATCTAAACTTCCATCACCAAAAAAGGCATTAAATATGCCACTAATGCCTTCCCAAATCATACCGAAGGCTTCTTGAATAAGCCCTAAAGGAACTTGAATTGCTTGCCAAGCAGTTGTAAGAGCATCTTTAATTACAGGCCCAACTGTTTTAACGATTAACAAAAGACCTAGAAGCGTTAGCATGGTGACCATAAAGAATTTACTTGCTCCCATTAAGACATTTTTTAGAACAGTTCCAATGCCGTTAAAGAGTTTGAGTGCTTTCTTTCTTAATTTACCCATTGGACTTTGCGCTTTGGCTTTTTCTAATTGCTTTGATAATCGCTTGCGTTCTTTTTTCGCTAATTCTAACTTTTTTTGGCGACCTCTAAATGTTTTAGACTGTTGGTTTCTATTCGCTACTGCTGTTTCAAACCTTTCTGTTTCAGCCCTAGTATAGTTTTTCTTTCCTTTACCTTCTTCGCTAAGTTTTCTAGCACTTTTAAGGCTGTGAGCCTCTTGGAGTCTTTCTAATTCCTTTTGAGCCTTTATTTGTTGTTCAATTTGTTTCTTTAGATTTTTTCTTGATTCCTTGTTTATTTTTTTATTTCTTTTCTTTTCGGCTTTAGCCATCGCTTTCTCATCGCCTTCAGGCCCAAAATCAAATTCAAGAGGCTTAAATCCTAATGTCTTTTTCCATATCTTACCCATAGTGGTAAGCGCATTATTCGCTCCTTCGCTTTGACCCTTGAATGCTCTCATTGTGCTTCCAAAGCCATTAAATGCAGTAGCGATTTTATTTACCATTCTAAACATACCGGGCGGTAAAAACCCATACATGAATCTACGAGCAGAAACCGCTTCAATTCCAAATAGTCTTATTTTTTCACTTGTTCCTGTTAAGAAGTGAGCAAGGTATTCTAATCTTGTTCCGCCTTCATCAACATAATCTCTCATAGATTTAAGACCTAATTTTAGAACATCACCATTCTTTGCTAAAGTATTATTTAGAATCTGAGTTCTTCTAAGTCCTTTTTCTTGGACTTTCTCTAAGTCTTTTTCAGCCGCAATTTGTTTTTCTTTTAATTTTAATGCTCTTTTTTCAAGCCTCTCATTGTTATCTCTAATTCTATTATATTCCATTAATCTATTAGTTTGTGCTTCTATGGCCTCAGTCATCAATATCATTTGTTTTTTCAAAGGATTTAGATTGACTGTTCTTGCCATGTCGCTCACCTTAACTTAGAAGCATTTTGCTTTTCAATTTTTTCCATTTCTTCTGCTTCCATTCTTTTTACCTCTCCGTGTATTCTTAGCATATCCTTTACCATTGATGCGGGCATAGCATACACTTCAAGAGGGCTAATAGAAAAAGCCGTTGCTAATGTATAAACAACTAACTGAGAGGACAAGGAAACGGAACAATCACCGCCTCTTATTGCCCTCCGAACTAATCGTTTTTTTCCTCGTCCTCCTGATTATCTTCTAGAGGATTAGGGAGAATTTCCTTTAATTGGTTTCCAACATAAGGAGTTAATTTTAGAATATCAATTGCTGAAAGTTGTGGTTCAGTTTTAACCACAAAGTTTTCTACCATATACCTAAACATAGCATTCAAATCAAGTTCAACATCTTGATTCTTAGCATCTATTTTCATTAAAGTATTCATGGCTTTATCTACTTCAAGCCATGTAGGTTCTTTAATCCATACCTTTAGGTATTCATCTTGGTCGGGTGCTACTTTAATATAATGTAGCGTGGGTTCTGTTAATGCAAAAAGCACTTTCTTATCACTTACTATTTTCTTTTCCATGTTATCCACCTTCTATACCAACAAACAAACAAACGGTGTTGGTGGAATATAATCAAGATTCAGACTCTTTTTTAGGACTCTCTTTAGGAGTTTCCTTTTTAGCCTCCTTCTTGGGTTTTTTCTTAGGTTTATTGCTTTGAGAAACAATGCTTAGGTTCTTTTCATATGCAGATGGCAAAGTAATCACCCCTGTAGAACCCAATGGGTTTTGACTGTGCAAGTGCCTAGATTTCTTGGAGTGACTGTAGCCTCAACTGCAATCGGCCCTTTATCTTCGGCAATTGGGAAATTATTAGCAGTAATGAAGTAGTCTGTAAAGGTTAGATTAATTTCTTCACCGTTAGCCTTAGCAAATTTCAACTCTATTGTTTGATGGTTGTCTTCGCTATCATTTAGTAATGCTTCGTATAGTGCATTATCTGTTACATGGCCTGTAAACTGAATCTCATATGTTCTTTGAGCAGGTATGGCCTCTTGGATATTTTTGTTTCCTACTCCCAAGAATCTTTTATCTGCTAAGTTATTATTCATGGTTAGAGTCAAAGAAGCAATCTTAAGGAAATCTTGTCCTAGAACCTTAAATGTCCCATCTGAGAAAAAGAAAGGTTCACGCATCTCATCTGAATTTGTAGAAGACTCATAATTAAAGAAAGTAGTTTCGTTAGATACACCTGCCCTTGCATCATAACTTTCATCTCTTTCTAATGAATGAACATTACGAGTATTTACTTCTAGAGTCATTTTAACTTCTTCATTTTCATTAGCAGTTATTGATAGAGTGTTCACTCTATTACCTCTTGCGATTTGAATGAAGTTTTTATCGGCTGACTGTGTAAATACTAGAGTAGTAGAAGCATTAGTCTTAGCCGCATTTCTATTCAAAGTGATTTGTGTTGCACTATCAA
>CEPR01047388.1_pt1 | contig 14544 bp, 5 predicted proteins | sample 530431 | NCBI WGS metagenome assembly CEPR01 (sample SAMEA2620078, study PRJEB7988) | marine metagenome | isolation source: saline water (ENVO:00002010), including
TTAAAAGATAAAATTAATACATTAACTAAATTAAAGAAGAGAGGAAATAAATGATATTACAAAAGTCTAAAAAAGAAATAGATAATTTTATAATAACAATGAATAATGTAGAATCAACATTAAAAATTTTATCTAATAGTCAAGAAACAGATTCAGCAATTAAAATACTTACCGAACTTGTAAGTGTAACTGAATTACTTGTTGAGATATTAGAACAAAGAAAAGAAGAAACTTTTACCGCATGATTCTCCTATAGCGTGTAAACGGAATGAGCAGGTACTATCTCTTGCCTGCTCGTTCTAATTCTCTTAATGAATTTTGTATATCAACTGGTAATCCAGAATACTTTTTCTTTTTAAGTCTACCTTTTTCTTCAAGTTTGTCAAAGTAATAATCTTTAATAAATTTATTCTCTGATTTCCTTAATGGTTCTTCTAACAAATCTCTATATAATGAACCTTGTTCTTTATTAGTAGGATAGAATGTCATCTCTTGAAAAGCAGCTGCTCCTAAACCATAAGGTGTTTTAACAGTCATTGGTACATATCTATCATATGTTCTACCTGCCATTTGATTAATAAGTCTTATGTATTGACCCATCATATCGCTTGAACTTAAATCTTTATTTGCTAATCCAAAGTCTCCAGCAGTAATAAGTATGTTATCTAAGTATTCACTATCAGCATTAATTAATTCTGTTGCTATACCTATATCAAAGATAGTACCAAATGTAGGACCTAACTTAGAACCAATAAGACCCTTACCATAAAACTCTTTGTTAAGTTTTTCTAATTGTTCTGGGTCATCATAATCAGTAAATAATATATGATATAAATCTTCTAGTATTTCTTTACCAGTGTGTTCAACAAGTGTTTGATTATATCCTGCTATATAACTAAGAAGAGCAGGTGCTAAGAAATATGCTGTTGATACATTCATCATTTTATGTACGCCTCTAGCATCTTTTAACCAATTAGAAAAATTATCTTCACCTAATGCAGACAAGTCTCCTTTAAATTCTTTATATATAGAGTAATTTCTTTCAAGAAATTCCATACCATAATGTTGAAACTGAAACATAAATTGACCAATACCTTCTCTCATATTCTTTGCTTTAGCATATGCATTATAATCAAAATGATTTAATATAACCATATTCTTTGCATAAGCTCTCATCATATCTCTTCTCATTTTATTTTTAACAGATTGAACAGTTCCTTTACCAGTCTTTTCAACTTGTTCTTCTGCTAGTTTTGTTAGATATTTTTGAAACTTTGGCTTCTTAGTTAGTTTATGCACTTGAGCAAATGCAATCTCAGCAGTTAATTTTCTATTCTTATTTTCTACTGCTCTATGCATACCAGAACTCCAATTAGCAAGTTTGCTCATGTTGCTTCCAAATATTTTTACTCCTTTATATAAAAAGTTTTCTTCATCGGAATAAACTATCTTACCATTCTCATCCATTCTTCTTACTTTGTGAGACCTTGCTGATTCAGGACTTATACCTGATTCTATTAATGCTTCTGATGTCTCCATAAATAAGTTTTCTTTTCTTAAAAACTCATCTAAATCTAAACCTAATACATCACTAGCTTTATTTTCTTTTAAATATGCTCTTGAATCTTGAACTGCTCTATATCCAAATGTTGCATAGTTCATTAAATACTGAGTAGCATTTCTAGCTGCTGACCTTACACTAAATCCTAATTTATTTGTAAACTGATATGATAGTAATGCTTTTTTTAATTCATGAAGAGAACCAGAATTTTGTATCTCACCATTAACAGAACCATACAAACTATTAATCATATCAACTATTTTAGATGAGTATTCATTTTCTTTTGTATACATACTCTTAGCTTCTGTTAGTGATTCGATAAAACTTTTCTTAAGAAATGCTTGAGTATTAAATTTATTTACATCATTAATATATGTTTGAACTACATCAATAAAATTCATGCTGTAGTCTTTATTCTTATCATCTCTAGCTTTAGCATAACTAGGTAATGCAACTGATATATTATCTATAATATCTTCTATTGATTTACCAGTATGTTTCATATCTATACTGGTATCATCTAGTTCATCAAAATGCTTCATCATATTATCCATCATCTGAGCATTTAATTGCCTAGTAAAATGAGGAAAGTATCCATCTTCTTTATACTTAGGCATTAACTCGCCTTGCATTTTATCTTTTAATTCTTTTAACTTAGTTATGCTTGTAGCAAATCCTTTTCTATTCTCTAATTTTTTTATGTGTACATCTATCTTAGCATTAATACCTGCTCTAAGAACTGAATAAGAATCAGTCATTAAATTATTATAATCAATTAATGATTGAGTTATATCTTCTGGCATATTTAATTGTCTAAAATATTTTAAAGATTCATCATCTGTAAGTCTTACTAATTTTGTACCATTGTCGTATTCTTTAATTCTTTCTCTAGCTTCTTTTATTACTTTTCTTTCTTTACGTTTAATACCTTTAAGGTCTTGCAGACTTCCATCTTCATTTATTCTAGCAATAATTCTTTCATCATTATACTTTGCTAATATTGCTTTTGGCATTTTAGTTTCAATAATATCTATAAATTCTGTAAATGTTTTAACAGAACCATCTCTCTCAAACTTTGTTAATATTTCATACTTTTCATCTATATCTTTTTGAACACCACTATCTAATGCTTTAATATAATCTAATTCTAATTGTCTATGTTTTTTTAATGATGCATTTAATCTTCTTTCGCTAAATATACCACCAACATCTGAAGAACCTCTTAATCCATCTATTATTTTTTTAAATTTAAGATTTAAATCGCTACTTCTTTTTTTATCACTATCTACTACTTCTCTGATTGATTTAATAGTTTTAGCAAGAACAGGGTCTCTTTTACCAAGTACAGTTCCCACCATAAATCCTTCAGCAACTTCAAACTCACTAAACTTACCACTATCAACTCTCTTAGCATAACTATATAAATCTTTTATAAATGCATTTATGTTGCCTCTAGTTAAAAATGCTCCACCTTGAGCATCACTAAGTAATACTGCATAATCCATTGGTATATGAAATCTAGATTCAAACATTGACATCGCTGCTTGATAAGGAGCTTGTATATTCTTATTTACTATTTCAGTATCTGCCCATTTACTAATAGAGTTCCAAAGTTTTAATGCTTTCTTATTATTTATATTATCGCAACTTACTACTGACATTTTAAATACTCTCCCATCTTATTAAATACTTCATATCCACTATCTTTTAATGGATTCTGTCTCGCTGCCGTATGTAATGCATTATTTGCTTCACTAACTACCTTTAACATATTTATTGCTTTATTAGGAGACTTAGCCTGCTTTGGTTCATACTTTAAAAACTCCATGTGAGCATACATAGGATTGTTTTTTATATTATCAGGTAACATATTATCACCTGCTATATTATATATATCTTTTCTCATCATATCTAAAAAGTCTTTATCTAATGACATTCTTAAATGAGCATATTTAATTGGATTTAAATAATCTTGTCTAGCAGAAAACTCTTCTAAGTCATTTAATCTTTGTAAAAAATCTTGGTATTTTTCTGCATTTGCATCTGGAATTAAGTCTGCATAATCAGAGTACATTCTCATAACAGATTTATTAATTGTTGATAATGGATTGTTTGGAAGCATTTCTTTAGTCCAACTAAAATCACTAGAGTTTTCATTTAATCTCATTCTAGTATTCTTATCAAACCCCATTATTCCAAATCTTTCATGGTTTAAATTATTAAAATCTATTAATGATGTATCTTTATTAAAGAATATTCTGTAATGATTATTGCCTTCCATAATTGATTTCAATACAAATTCAGATACTTTCTGTCCTCTTTGTTTTACAGATTCATCTTTAGCAAATTCAATATTACCTCTTGCAAACCCTGTAAGTAATTGTATTCCCTGTTTATATCTAGCAGTTTCTTTGTATGGAATAGATATTGGCCTATTATTAAATACTCCTATATCATCTTTGTTTCTTCTAGGTTCCATGTATGCATAAAGAAAATTTAACTTATGTTTTTCAACCATTTTAGTTAAGTATTGATTTCTTAAATCTGAAATTGTTGATATGTTAGGTCTATATTCTCTAATCATTTTCATTAAGTCTTCATTATCAACTAATGTTCTATCTTTAAATGCTAATACTTCATCTATTAATGCGCCTTTACCATACTCTAGTCTATTAAAATCAAGTATAGTCTTCATGTCTTTTCTAGCTTCATCACCCAATGTATCATACCAACTATCATAGTTCATACCATAACCAAATCCTCTTAGTAAGGAATCCATTGTATTTGCATGAACAACGCTATCTACTAAATCAGAATTAGATTCTATAGATACATAGTTTTTATACTTTAAATCTTTTGTATGTAATTTATTTTTTGGAACTTTATATTGATTTTGTAACTTATCTTTCATCTTATTAATTACCCAATCAATACTTTTTACTTTAGATTGTTTCCATTTTTCTGGATACTTACTTCTTCTAATATAATTTTTGTTTTTATCTAATCTTTTTATAGTAGCAATGATGCTATTAAATTGTTGAGTATCACTTTTAATACCTTTAGTTAATCTATCCAATGAAGATTCAAAATCATCTAATTCTGCTTGAGACATTTCCTGTGTTTCTATAGTAGTGTTTCCATCATCGTCAGTCTTTATTTGACCAGGCTCTATAGCAATTAAAGATTTAAACCAATTATCCATTACCATATGATTAGCTGTCGTCATATGATATTCTCTTTTATTATCTAAAAATTCTTTATCTGCTATTTTTACTGCAATTCTATCTAAATAATTACCGCCCTGACCTTGAGCAATATTCTGTATCCTACTTTTAGTCTTATTAAAGAAGTCATTTTCTGGATTAATTAAATCATCTAAATATTTACTATTTGCTTTATCTAAATCTTTTCTCTTCCAAGACTTAGGAAAGAAGTGTCTATTTAATGACTTATATATATCTTCATGAAACTCTTTAAATGCTTTACTACCGATAGCCATATCATAAAAACTTGTTTTTCTTTTCTGTCCACCTTCGTAAGTATCATCTCCAAAAGAAGCTAGTAATTTATTTTGTTGATTTAAAAATTCTTTAATAACTAGTTTATCTGCTTCATTCAAAGCTACTTCTCTATATATACCATCACTATCTAGCTTAAACCTTTGAAAGATTCTTATTCTTCTTCCATCTCCATTTCTACCCCTAGCATATATTTCTCTAGAATCTTGCGCATCTGCATTCTTAGGACTTAATGAGTTATCTAAATCAGGAAATAAAAATTTATCAGACCATTCATATAAATTATTACCAAGTTTCTTATTAAATTTGTTTGCTCCATCAATAACATATTGAACTTCTAAAGCAGCCCTTTGAAAGTAAGAAAGTGATTCTGTATCCATTGTAATTATTTCAGTATTATTACCATCGTTATCTTTACCTGCTTCATATAAAACTCCAGGTCCTACTAATTCACCATTGACATTTTGCCTTATTATATTTCTCCACTTTCTATCATTTAATTTGTTTATCTTATCTTGTTCTGATTCATATGTTAAATGACTTATATCAGTTAAGTTTTGTAAATAATTAAGTTTTCTATGTGTTTTTTGTACAATACCTATTCCTTTTTTAAATGCTATAGCGTTACCTATTTTAGACAGAACTGTATTTCTTGATGTAGTTGCATCTAAAGCAAATGTAAACTCTGAGCCTTCTTGAAGTTTAGATATATCAACACCTTGAACAAAGTGAGCATCGTTTCTTTTTATATAATCAAACATATAATCACTATGTGCAAAAAAGTAATCTACTTTATCAGCATCGTAATCACCTTCATATATATTAGCAATATCATAACTATTTATCTCTACTGCTAGTCCAGTATCTTTATCTAAAAATCCTTTCAGTCCCAGTAAAGTAATATCATTAGGTCTTGTTCTTGGGTTTCTTCTAGATATGATTCCTAATTGGTATCTACTTTTAATACCTTCTTTATTTAAATCTTTATTATACTTTAATAAAACTCCATGAATAGCTTCTAATGTCATTGCATTATCAAATTGTTTGTCAAACTCTTTATCAAACTCTTTGTTATTATATTGCTCTATCTTTTTTAAATCTTGTTTAAACTCTTCAATAGTAAATACTGCTTCGTTATTTACAATACGTATTTTCTTTCTACCTAACTTAGTTAAATCAGATTCTCTTTCTGCATCAGGCAGCATTATTTCACCCCTGAGAATCATCTTTCTATCTTTATTAAATAAAGTTGGTAGTAATCTGGTTTTTAATTTTCCACCTTGATGAGCTCCAGCAGTTTGTACAAGAGGTCCTTGACCACCATATCTAAAAGCATCTTGTTTGTCTTGCGAATATACATGATTTACTATTGCTCTTCTATTGCTAAATATATTATCAATATATACTTTAGATAAATACTTGTTTACTTGAGCAGAACTATAATCATTAGGGTTAGCACTTCTATCTAATTGTAAAAAGTATACAAAGTTACTAAGATTTTTTAATGCTCCATCTTCTGCATCGTCAGGTATATTACCTTTGTTTAATTGCTCTAACATAAAACTTCTTAACTTAAATGAATCTGATTTAATATTATCCATATAAGTAAGACTAGCATCTAGTTCATCTACCATCTCTCTAAAAGCTGCTTCATGTTCTCTTCTATTCATATAGTTATAATCTGCATCTGATTCACTAGCAGATATTCTAACAGCTTCTTTTTCTGGTCTTAATCCTATACCATCTAAATCTATTTCTTTTACAAGATTTGAATATGTTTGACCACTTTTTTGACCAATTTGAAAATCATTTAATTCACTCCATCTAGTATCTCTTATAATAGATATATCTGTTCCTTCTTTATCTGCCTTAACATCATATGCTTTAGCTCCACTTTTAGTAAGTAGAACATCAACAGGATTATTTTTAAAAAACTTACTTAAGGAAGGACTGTAAACAAATAATGTTTTACCATATAATAATGTTTTACCTTCGCCTTGAGATGATATAACAGGTTTTATTGGACTTTTAGAGTTAGGACTATGACCCATAATAGTATGCATTTCCATCATCATATCTTTAGATAAAAATGATATACTATCAAAAGCTGAAACATCTGCGTGAGCTTCACCTATAGTATGCTTTGTACTAAAATTTTCTAACTCAGGATATTGGTCTTTGTATTCTGTAATAACATCATCTATTAAAGTAGACATTGTTTCAGTACCTTCGTCATCCCATACTGCTATTCTATATTTACCTTTATGTTTTTCTAATCTATTTTTTAATACTTGTGTAGATTTTTTATCACCATTTTTTACTATTTCTTTTGCATCTATTAATGCTTCGTAAAATGTTTTATCTGACCTAATAAAGTTTTTAGTTGTAGCAAGTTTCATTCTTTTAAGATATGTATCTACATTCTTTGCTGAATTTTCATTTAATACTCTGTAAAATACTTCATTGTCTTTACTTCTATACGCTGCTTCATAAATTAAAAACCTAGTAGCTAACTCAATATTTTCACCTGTGTAATCGTAATCTTGTTTTGCATTTTTAAATTCTTTTACAAGTTTCTTTACTTGTCTTTTAACATTTGCATTATCTATTTTTGAAATATGGTCTTTACTAAACCTTATAAAATCTTGAGCAATCTTAGATGAACTACTTCTGTCTATAACTATGCTATCTAATCCATCAAATATATCTAACTTAAGCATTCCTCCTTTATTGCCTTTATCAGCAATTTGTATATTGTCTTGAGATAGAGCGCTTAAATTTTTATTAAGTAAATTATTACCTAAATAGTTTTGTACTTGACCTCGTAAGAATAATATGTGTGATTTTTGATTATCACTTAATCCTTGTGTGCTTAATATATTATATGACTTTTCTGTTACATATCTACCAAACTCTGTATATACTACATTGTTATCAAATATACCATAATCAAGACCAAGAGATTCTAATTTATCAAATATAGGATTACCTTGCATTACTTCCCTAGAAGTAGCATCATCATTATAAATTACTTCACCATTAACAATAGATACTTTCTTAACAGATTTTCTTTTTAATACACCTCTTACTACTTGTGTTAAATCTTGTATTACTTTATCTTGGTCTTTACCATCCATGTCATCAAACTTAATATCATCTTTTACAAGAGTTTTTGCAACATTAATTAAGTTTGCTTTAGGAACTTTATTACCTAAGTCATCTAAAATAAAATCTAATCCTTTTAAATGGTCAGATTTCCATTCAGAACTTTGGTCTCTATAATCTATAAAATCTCCTTCTCCATCTATGACTTCATTAAAAAATTTATATTTTCTAAAAAATTCATCAACGCCCATTGAAGGAGTTACATCTTCATCTAATGCTTTTTCTTGATACCTAAGTTTAATTTTCTCTCTTTCTTTTATTTCATTTTCAACATAATGATTAACACCTTGACCATCTAAATTATCTATAATAGGATTTAATGCTTCTTTAAAATCTTTACTAATATCTGATTGTAAATCTAATATCTTTTGTCTTTCTTCTTCTGTCTTTGCTTCACCTAATTCATTATTTAATTTTTCAATTGTAAACTTTTTGTTTACTTCTAAATTACCATCAGCATTTCTATCAATAATACCCTGTCTTTTTAACATAGAAAGTATTCTTATCTGCCCTCTCTTACCAAATACTTGCATATATGCTAACATTCTATTCTTAGGACTTTCTAATCCACTATTTGTTAATGCTCTAAATAGGTTTTCCATACCCATATTTTCATTAGCTGTTGCAACATTATAAATAGAATCATATAAAAATTTTACTTCTTCTACTTGAACCCCAGTTAATACTCTTACTTTATCTGATATATTAACAACTCCAGATTCTTTATCTAACTCGTTAATTTTTTTATTATATTCATTCTGAAAGTCTCTATCTTCAGGAGCATCTATTTTATTTAATGTAAATCCTCTTAATCCACCTTCTCCTAATAAACCTCTTTCACTAAGTAATGAATTACCTGATTGTTGTACAATAAAATCTATGTCAGCTTGAGATGCAACGGAATCTTTTAATCTTTTATTACTTATATCGTTCAATAACATTTGATATAAGAATTTTGTATTAGGGTCATTGAATCTAGACAAATCAATACCTGAGTCTAGCATACTAGATTTAAGCCTTGAAATATTACCAGTTTCGACCTTTTTATTAATTGCTGTACTTGTAGGGTCAAACTCACCTAATGCTACTAATACGTTGTGAAGTTTAGTTAAATCATCAAACTTTGTTTTATATTCTTCATCTACTTTAATCTTAGATACATCATCTATAATTTTTAACTCACCATCTACTTTTTGCAAAATGCCTACATCAAATAAAGCAGTCTTCAATTTATCTGTCATGTTGTTTCTTTGAAGATTAGACATAACATTTTTAGTATATTTTTTACCTTCGTTGTGTATTACTGGCATTAAATAAGAATGAACATCTGAAAATCTAAATTCTGCTCTTGAATCTTTTGGGTCTACAGATGATTGTATTGCTTTTTCAGAATCTCTTACAATATTATATACATCTTTTAATGTATCAGAAGAATTAATTGTTGTGCCTTCATTACTTAATTTTGCTGATTTAGAATCAATAGCCATAGTAGAACGTATAACTGTATCTAAACTCCTAAATGCATTACGTATTTCTTCTACTGCTTTTTCTCCATCTTTATCTGAAAGCCATTCTTTAAATTCACCATCTCTTGCTCTATCAAGCAACTTAGTATTTATTTCTATAATTTTAGGTATAGACATTTGCTTACTACTTGTATCGCTAGTAATACCAAAATCTTCAAACTCTGCTTTTTCTATATTTCTTAATACACTAACTAGACTTTCTTTCATTGTAGTAGTTGATTCAGCAATTCTATCTTCATATGCTTTATCAAAATCATCTAGTGTTTTAAAACCTTGCTTTTCTAATATGTTTATTATTTCATTTGCTTGTCGTTCAGATATTTGGTCTTTAGGTATTTTATATTTAAAGTCTTGACTTAGTAATCCATAAACATATTCCATTCTACCGTTATGAGGGTCAATAGGATTACCATTTACATCTTCATAAAATACTCTTTCATCTTCTGCAAGTCTACCTGATTCTACAGATTCATCTTCATCACTAACAATACGTTCATCTTTTAAATACTTAGAAAGTCTTTCATTATCTCTTGCTAATCCAACTCCAAACATATTTGTATTACTAGTAAATGTAGTACCAAAGACTGTATTCTTAGTATCAACTCCAACAAATTCTAATGTAGACCTAAGTTCTTGTATTCTTTTACCTAAGTCTACTTCTCTTGCAAAGTTACCTCTACGTTGTGTCCAAGCACCAATTAATACACTAGATATATAATCTTCTGCTCTTAATTCATTACCAGTGGCGTATGCTTGTACTCCTTGTGTGCCTGCCATCGCTGCTCCAGCTACAAACATTCTAGGGAATATTAATCTATAGTTTTGCATACCCTCTCTAGTTGCTTCTGCTAACATCTCTCTTCCATATATTTTCTTTTGAGACATTAACCAATTTATTGATTTAGTTCTAGCGTCTTTTTCGCCAAGTTCATCTATTAATTTAGCAGTAATTCTTTTAATATTTGTCTTATGGCTTTGATTGTCAGATTCTAATAAATCTTGACTTTTCTTTACACCATCTAAATTCTTATAATCAAAACTAGTAGAAAAAGCATTTTTTCTATTGTTATTTGCTATACCAACCATACTATTAACAATGTTTTCTAATGGTTCATTTTCATACATTTTTCTACTTGTTAAGTATGTTCTTAATCCTTGTGCAAAATCTGTTCTTGATTTTAACATCTTACCTAAAGGTTTAAATGGAGCTGTAGCTGCGTTAATTGCTGTACCTGCTAAGAAACCTGTTGCTACTGAATATCCTACCTGACCTAAGTTAAATTCTTCTTGCTCTCCTTTTAACATTTGTTGAGATTGAAACGATGCATCCATCACTGCATCAGATACAGAGAATACAAATGCATCATGCAATGCTTCTGTAGCAAATCTACCAAATCTAGTATTACCATATTTAGTTCTAGCAAACTGAGATATGTTTTGTAGTGGTACACCTCTGCTTGCTACTTGCTCTCCCATCTCTAATATTGCATCATATTGAGATTGAGTTATTTCTTTTCTTGCAAGTTTTCTATTAGCACTCTTTGATAGGTTTGCAAAGAAACCAGTTGTTGTATCTGTAAACGCTTCATTAGCAAGTTTATTTTTAGCACTCGCAGATATAGTAGAACCAGTTACTACATTACCAAACTCATTTGCTAACTTTGATTCTATACCACTTTTAACAGCTGCTTTTTTTATATCAGCAGTTGCTTTACCAATTGTTTGTCCTTTAGTTGCTTTAGCTATTAAAGCAGTAGCAGGTTTTTGTAAAAGTTTACCAGTTAATTTTAATGGAGCTCCAAGTAAAAATCCAGCTCCTGTACCTACACCACCTAATATAGCTGCTAGCGAACTATCTTCTTGGTATTTTCTCATAGACTCTTGAAAGTCTAATTCTTCTCCTAACGCTTTTTCTACACCTATTTCTCCAAGACCTAATAAACCAAATGATGCAGATTCACCAAACTCATATAAACCTGCTCCTAATGCTTGAAATAAAGATACTTTATCTTTTTTAATTCTATCTTCAGTTTCTTGTTCTGTTTCTCCAGTTATTCTACGAACAGGTCTCTGACCTAATCTATCTGAAGTAAAAGTAAAAGGGTCTGTAGAATTTTGTTGTTGCTCTTTTCTAAGTTTTAATAGAGCTTCTATTGCTTCTTGAGTAGGCATATATTATTAATTACCAAATTTATCTGTGTAATCTTCTAGTGTAATAGGCGGTTTACCTTCCGATGCTAATTGTTCATTTATAGAAATTAATTCTTGTTCTGAAGGAATCATTCCTATTCTATATAAAGATTGTATCATTAATTCATTTCGTAAGGCATTTTTATCTTGACCTTTAGTTTTTAAATTTTTATTTACAATATCTAATATTTGAGAATTTAATGCTCCAGATTCAAATGATTGGTCAAAAGATTGATTTCTCATTAATGCAATATTATTTATTTCTAAGTTATTAACAGCAACATTAAGTTCAGTTTCAAATTGTTTTACTAAATCTTTTTTAGCATTTAAATCATCATATAATCTATTCATTGATTCAAATAATGGTTTAAATGATTGTTCAGACCTTTCACCTTTATTTACTAACATTTGATATGAAGCTATTCCTGTTATTAAGCCTGGGTATTGCTCTACTATTTTACCAAGAAACTTAGCTTGTTTTTTATCTTTAGCATGTCTTGAAATATTATTTTTTACTTCTTGTATATCTTTACCTTCAAACTCTCCATCAATTGTATAATCTCTAGTTGCTCTAAATAATGCATTCATTCCTACATTTCTTTTAAAATCATCTACAATATCTTGTTTATTGCTTACACTTTTTAATTTTATAGCAGCTGTTAAATTATCTAATTCTGTTTGTTTAATTGTATTATATCTTGTTTCAGCAATTAACTCAGCATTTCTAGCTTCAGCTTCTAATTTTCTTTTTTGTAATGAAATATATTCTGGAGATGATTCTCTTCTTTCTTTTTCTAAAGCAAGTTCAGCAGATTGTAATTGTTTACTAAATAGTTTAGAAGTTCTTTCTTCATCTGCTCTTCTCATTCTCATCATTTCATTCTGTCTAGCATTCTCTAATTGTTGTTGTCTTAATCTTGTAGCCATGTCCATCATAGATAAAGACCTATCAATCTTCTGACGTTCTCTTTCTTGTTTATATTTTAATAATGAGTTTAATGATTGTAATGCTTGTGACATAATATTATCCGAATATACCTAGATATTTTGATTGAGATTGTTGGTCTGCTAACTTTCTTTGCATATCTAATTGTTCTTTTTGAGATTGCATTTCAAATTTTGTTTTTTCAAAATCAGATAATATTGAAGCTAAATTTTTAGTAAGACCAATATCTAAGTCTTCCATTTTAGTAGTATATGCACTTCTTATATTTTTAATCATATCGTTATCCATAGACATACTAGCAAAACCAGTTGCTTTACTTATTGCATCTTGTTGTTTTCTAGCTTGCATAATATTTTGTTGTCCACTACTAGAAACTATATCTGAAGCTCTTCTTCCCTCAAGAACTGCTGATTGCAAACTTGGATTAAGAGTTTTATTAAATGCATCTTGAGCTTGTCTCATTTTTGATGAAGCATCCTTTAAATAATCTGATTGTATTTTTCCTTGTTCTCTAGCTGAACTAGTGTTACTTATAGACTCTAATAAACTTAATCCTGCCATTACATATTCTATCATACTTTACCTACTTACAAAATCTTTAATAAAACTAATTGAATCTTTATCTTGTATTTCTAATTGACCTCTTAAATTTGCTCCCTTAAAATCATCACCAAAAAATACATCTAATTCTGGATTATAAACTTTAGATAATAAATCTTTTAATTCTTGTTCTCTTTCAGACACTAAAGATGAAAATTTTTCTTTATTTCTTTTATCATATTTAGGAAGTCCTTTTAAGTTTTTTCTTGCTATTTTTAAATCTTTTATTTTGTCAGACAAAACATCAGCAGTTATTTTTCTAGTTTCTTTTGTATTTTGGAAATTAGCTTTAGCATATCTTTCTGATATTGATTCAGTAGGTTCGTCTATAGGTTGAGACATTGTATAATCACCGCCAGTTATTTCTCCTCCTAATAAAAAACTTGCTAAATTATTATTTTCAATTAATTCAGGAGCTAATGGACCTCTAGTAAAATTTGGTTCTAAAGGACTACCTATTTCACTTTCAACAATTATTTCATTAATATTCTTTTCAGTAGTATCTTCTTTAATTAAAGGTTTGTCTACACTATCTTGCAATGATTCTATATCTGTATCTTTTCCGTATATAGATGAAAAATCTTTAGTAAGAGTTGGCATTCCTTCTGAGCCTAATTGTAATGATGATTGTAATGTTGGAGATTTACTATCTAAAGGTTCTCCTTCCATAAATCTATCTAATAAATCTGTTTGCTTTAATGCTTTTGCTTTTTCTCCCATAGCAGCTACATCATATTTACTACCTAATACATTCTCACCTAACATATATTGTTCTTTCTCTTCAGTTAAATAAGAAGTTAAAGAACCTTTTTTTCCTTTTAATACATCCATTAATGATGCTCTATTAGGATTTTCTACAACACTTACACCACCTGCTTTACGAACTGCATCAGGTAATGATTCTTCAAATGCTTTTATATTAGATTCTAATTCTGCTTTTTGTTTTAATCCTTCTCCAAATGTAGATGCTAATTCTAATCCAGAAGCGGCTGTAGCAAACATTGTTTCTTTTTGTTTTGCTTCTAAATCTGCCATCTT
>CEPR01001934.1_pt1 | contig 14417 bp, 22 predicted proteins | sample 530431 | NCBI WGS metagenome assembly CEPR01 (sample SAMEA2620078, study PRJEB7988) | marine metagenome | isolation source: saline water (ENVO:00002010), including
CCATACTTCAGGATATTTTTCTATTAAAACTTTTTGTATAATTTCAACTTGTTGAACAACAACAGTTTCTTCTCTTTTATGAACCAATTGTCCTTTAAATTCTAACATATACTTTAGAGATTCTCTAATTTCTTTTGCTAATTTTGTTAATGAATCAATTTGTTTTGTACCTAAATCAGTATTTTCTAATAACTCATTTACTTTATTTTGTAATGTAGTTACATTTCCTGATAATATATCTATTTCGTTTAAATCCATTCTCGCTACTTCCATAGCACCATGTTGTTGAACAATAGGTTGCAAATGTTTTTTCATGTGTAATTGTATTTGGGCTTCAGAACAAGATAACATTTCAGCGACTTCGGATAATTTTAATTCGCCTTCTGCTATTCTAATTTCTATTTCTGCTCTATTAGGGTGCGTACATAAAGAACATGAAGGATTTGAATTATCATGATAACTCCCTAAATGATTTTGCATATGTTTTTTTGAAGTTCCTGACCACCAATTATTTTGTTTATCTAATTCATCACAAGTAATATTTCCAGCAAGTATATCTTCTTCTAATCCATCACGCTCGTCATGCTGACAGAATTTACAAGATTTTCTTACTTTCCTTGTCATTTAAATCAATCCCTATCTGTAAATGCGCCTCTTCCTTTTTTTCTATTATCTTTACGAGTAACAGTTTTTTTATTTTTTTCAGCCAATGCTTTAAAATCTGCACCTGTAATTTCATCTTTAGGTTCAGCCGCTTCAGCAATTTTCTTTTGCTTATCTGTTAATTTTCTTTTTAGTATATTTGTCCAACTCATATTATTTATCTCCTATTCCATCCTTGTGTTCCACCACTTTTATTTCCTGCACAACCTCTTTCGTTTCTTTTAGAACATGATTGTGTTTGTTTAACTGTAACTTCAGTACTACCACCTCTATATTGAGCATAAGGACAATTTGGTTTAAAACATCTCGTTTTCTTTTGTAGCATTTCATCTAATGTTGAAACTTGACTACCAAATTTATCTATTTGAAATTCACCTTGTTGTTTCAAAATTAATCCCGGTTTAGCAGTACCTTCATTAACTTTTGGAGTTTCATAGGTTTTAATATCTTCACCTAATATTTTTAGTACTTCTTTAATTGTTTTATTTAATGCAATATTATTTGTTGGAAATCTTAATTGTATGCTTTTAATTTTTTCAATGCCCTCAATTCTATCATAACCTCTTGCAAAATTAAGAAGTTCTGCTTCTTCTTTATTTCTAATAGCATAACTTTCATTTGTAAATGCGGCATTTAATCTATCTTTCATAGGTGCTCTTGATTTACCAGCCGGATAAATAGAAGGGTTTTGTAATACTTCAATTACTTTTTCTTGTACGCTTTTAATTTGTGCTAATTGAATCGGCCCTTTTGAATTATTAAAAACTGCAATTCTTGTACCATCAGGCATTTTAATTTTTTGAATACCTTTTAATGCTTGTCTTGCTAATGCTAATAAACCATTTTTACCGTAGTCTGTTTCTCCTTCTCCTGTAATTGCTTGCCAAAGTGGAGGTTTTGCTTCACCCTTTTTTTCATTATACCAAGAACTTTTTGTTTCGGCTAATTGACCATTAAAATTAGGTTTATTTTCAAGTGCCCATGTAACATATTCATTATATGCTTCTGTTCTGTAATGACCATAAACTGTATCTCTTTCTACAATAGGTTCATCATCTGTTTCAGTAAAACTAACCACAGTTCTAAAAGGTATATTTCTTGGATTCCATTTATCTTCTCTTAAAACACCTAACATATCATCAATTGCTTCTTGTAATTTTTCTTTTTCTGCTGTTTCTATTACAGTACCATCAAAAACTTCTTTTAATGCTTTAATTAATACTCCTAATCCTTCTGTGCTTCTTGCTTGGTCACGAGCATATGTAGAATCACCATGATTTAATACTGTTTCTAAAACGGTATCAGGTTTTGCTTCACCTTTTTTACCGCCTACAATTCCCCATGCACTACCTTTATTCCATCTTCTTTCCCATGCGGCATAAGCACCTTTTATAGATTTAATGTTTAAACCTTGTTCAACATTATCAAAATCTGTGCCTTCAAATTTACTCATCAGTTATCACAACCACAAGGGGTAGTTTTATCATTACATCTTTCACATGGAGGTTTTTCACCAAATCTTAAATTATGTACTGCTGGAGTAAAACCTGCATTAGTAGTCATTCCTGTTGCTGATTCTTTAGATAAAATAGAAAACCAGTCGAATTCATTTCCGTAAGTATCGTCAGATTTGTATTCATCTTCAAATTTTCGTCTTGCTTGTCCATATTCTTCACCATATTTTATTTCAGGTCTATTAGCCATTTCTGTTTCAAAATCTGGGTCTTGTCCTAAATCTTTATATGAAGTTTGGTCTGCAACTTCACTTTCCATCATATCCTGCTGGCCTTTTACATATTTAATTACAAAAGCCCAATTAACATTTGCTGTAAATGTTGCTATTAATTCTGTCATTTCAGGTTTAGAATAGGCTTGTTGTAAAGTATTTTTAATACTATTTTTTATATCTGTATTATTAATATCTTTAGTTCCATCACCGTCTAAATCGAATAAAGATTTATCCCCTTCATTTAGTACATCGTCTAAATACTCACCTGCGTTATTAATTAAATTTCTAACTTGTGTTGTTATTTGATTACCATGAGCCGACCAAATTTCTTGTATATGTTCATTAGAAGCCTTTTCAAATAACTCATTTTCGTCTACATCTTCAAGTGGATTATCTTCATCATCGGGAGAATCATATTCAGCCCTTACTGATAAATACATAGTATCAAAAATACCCGACATTAATTCTTCAGAAAATTTAAGTCCTGCATCCATAATTCTATTATAGCCGGAAGAACCCATTATTCCTTGAATACTTCTTTGTTCGTCACTAAAATTTTCTGGAAGGTCAGCAGGATATTGCTTACCTTTACCTCTATATTTAGTAATAGAATTAACATACCCTTCTAACATAGTTTCAATATTTTCCTGAGCAATTTGTAGACCAAGTATTTCTATCTGTTTTGAAGCACCTGATTCTTGAGTCATAGGTTTTGCACCAGCAGATGATATTTGAAATCCTCTCCTACCCATATAACCTGTATTTTGTAGCATTTCTTGAAAAGTTGCCTTTATTGTTTTAAACCAATTAACAAGTCCAACCTTTTTTCCTCTTAATTCATCGGGTAAAATTTTTCCCTCTTCATCTCTATCAATAGGCTGTTTATCTTGCCTAAAAGGTTTATTTTTAAAACCATAATTAGGAATAAAAACCGAACCATCAGGTTTAATTTGTGGTTCGTCATCATCTTCTTTAAGTATATTTTTCCATGTCATTCCTCATTTCTCCTTAAAGCCTTAACAATAGAATCAATGACATCTAAGGGCATACCTAACTTTTTACCTTCTTCAGTAAATGCTTTTAATGCTGTTTCCCAATCAGTAATATCTTTATTTGTAATACTCTTTAGATATTTTTCCCATGTCATTATTGTAACTCTCCTTTTCTAATCATTTGTTGAAATAACTTTTCAATACTCTTACCAAATTTTTCATAATCTTCAAGTAAGTCTTTAGCCTCATCTACATCAAAAGGAATATTAGTTTCTTCACCCGAAGTTCCAAAAGATTCCCTTGCTAAATCCTCCATTTCTTTTAAAATATCTCTTTGTCTTGCTATAAAATCAATAATACTATTAAGTCCTTGATACTGTTTTTGTAAGGTATCTTCCCATGACATGACTTTCGCCTTTGATTCAATTATTTTTTAACTACTATATATTAATTACTTATTATCAAGCCTAAATTTGTTAGCAAAATCAGGATTTGAATTAACCCATTCGTCTGCAATATCTTGTATCTTTTTAAATAATTCTCGTGTTTCTTTACGCACATCAAAATGTATATCAGTTAAAACTTTTTTAATTTCATCTGGTAAATTATTATACCTTATATATTGTTTCTTAACAATAGAAAAATATAATTGAATTCCAAAAGAAGGTAAATCGCTTCCACCTGTCATGATTTGAGTTTGTAAATCAAGTCCAGCGTTTTTTAATCCAATACTGTCATAAGTATTTAATTGCAATTGCATACCTTGAGGCCACCAATCTAAATCATTAATAACAGGTGTCCAACCACCAGAATGAATTAACCATAATAAAGTACAAGCATCTTTTCTTGGTATATTTTCGGATTTAGTAAAAGTAAAATCAACTGCCGCATAAAAAAGGTCTTTATAATTAGTACTATCAGTAGGGCTAAAATAATAATTAAAATCATACGACTGTGTTGGATATTTTCCTCCTGTTTTTGTTTTAGCATCCGGCTCAAAATTGTATGTAGTATTAATGCCGGTTTTATCCCAATAACCAAATTTTAAAGCCTTATTTAATATTTGAGGCATATCAATAGTCACAAAATCCACAATCAAAACTGTAATTCTTTTATAGTACATTAAACAATCAGGTGATATTTCTTCTTCATTAACAGGAGGCTTTTCTTTTTCATCTTCTACAAAATCTGGTAGAGGCTTTTTCTTTCTTTTAACTTTACCAGAAACTTCAGGTTTTACAAGTTTTAAATTTTTAGTAATATCATTTGTCTTTTTTATGAATGCTACTTGTCTACCGTATTGTCTATCATTTCTCGAAACAACATCTACATTTTCCATATTTGAAACTATCCTATTACCAACTGATTTAATCCAATTATCCATGCTCGTTTTTTCCCATATTGCTAATGAATTTGTTTGTAAATTTTCATTTTTTAATCTTTCAATCAAATCTCTTTTAACTTCAAATGTATTTAAAGTAAAAACTTCATCATTTGGCATCGCTTCTACTAATTCTATTAAGACTTTTTTAAATGTTTTAAAATTTTTAGCGTGCATCTTTTTCCTTTTTAATATGGTTGTCCAATTCATTGTACCACTATCCTTTTAATTAAATCTTTAAGGTCAGATATTCTAATATGATATGTTCCTCTTGAATCAGGTATAGCCATTTGATACCAATATTTTTGATTCTGTTGTAAATTCATAAACCAATAATACATAAACTGTGGGTCAAGTTTATCAGTAGCAATAATTTTAATTCCTATATATTGAGGTTTAAATTCTTTAACAGGCTTACCTACTGTATTTGCATCATGTACTCTAATAAGCCAAAAGTCAGCATCTTGCATATTAGTACCGACTTTAATTAATTCAGACTTGAGTATTTTTTCCCACATATTATCATCTCTTTCTCGGATAGTTTGGTTTATTAGGTCTTTTCTTTTCAGATTTTTGACTTGGTTCTCCTTTTTTTCTTTTTATTGGCTTTCTAACTTTATTTTTATTGGGCAATTATATCACCATTCATCGCTTTAGGTTTGCCGTGTTTAATCCAACATTTTTTACAAAACCCAAAAGGATAAACTTTATCAGTTTCATAACAGCGACCACAATAAACAAAATCTTTCATTTTTTACGCTTCCTTTTTTCTTTAGTCTTTTTCTTTTGTTGGTTAATAAAAGTCCTATAAATACCTGCCGCAGTTTTTTTACCCATTTCTCTTGCTCTTTGTTCCATAGCAATAGCCGCTTGAGTTTTATGAGCGTGTGTTCTATCACTTCTTTTTATTTTTGCTACTGAGCGTTTTGCATCTTTTACAGTTTTAAATCCTAAACCATGTATTGTTCCTTTAGGATTTTCATCTGTATATAAATCTGAATGTTTTTTAGAATTAGCAGGTTGTCCTTTTTTTCTTGGGATTCTTTTTGCTTTGAGAATATCTTTCCAACTCATTACAATTTCTCCCTCTTTTCACGATTTTTTCGATTTATGTAATTTTTATATTTAGAAGTTTTTGAGTATTTTCGTTTGTATTCTTTTCTTCTTTCTTTAACTTCCGGTCTTTCCCTGTATAGCCTTCTTCTTTCTTTAACTTCAGGTCTTGACTCATATTCTCTTTTTCTTTCTCTAACTTCTGGTGTTTTCGCTCTTTGTCTATTTCTTTCTTTAACTTCCGGTCTTTGATTGTAAGCCCTTTTATAAGCACGCTCTTTTTCTTTCCTTTCTTTTTCTTTTTGTTTTTTCTTTCGGGCATATTCAGGACTTGCTTCATATTCTTTTCTTTCTTTTTCTCTTTTCTCTTTAATTTTTTGGTATCTTTTCCTATCTCTTTCTATGTTTTTCTCTCTAACTTCCGGTCTTTGTCTATATTCCTTCTCATATGCCCTTCTTTCAGGTCTTTGATTATATTCTCTTTTTCTTTGTTTAACTGATTTTTCTTTTAGTTCTTCTAAATTATCAATTAATTCTTGATACCTTTTTTCTTCAGCAAGACTCATTAATCTATAAAATTCTTGTTCAGTAATGTCATTCATAAATTTTCCAATACTTGTTGCTTGCATAAGACCTTGTGACGCTTTAATGTTTTTACTATCTTCTTTGGGAATATTAAATACATCTGATAAAAATAATTGAAAGTCGTTAACATTAGTATAATTAGACTTAAGAATATCTTTCCATGAAATATTAACCCCTCCTTTTAAACCAACCGTGAAGTCCATATTTATCTTCTAAACTAAAAGTTCCCTTTCTTCTTTTCTTTTTCTTTCCTCTTTTACCTGCTCGTCTTTTGTAATCTTTACACGCTGAACAAGTTGGTCGGCATCTTCTTTTTTGTCCTTTAGAAGCATCTTTTCTACCACACGGTCTACGCTTTTTTCCTTTACCACATGAAGAACAATCAACCCACCCTTTAAATATAAAATCTTCCCAAGATTTATTTATATCACTATTAAGATATGCTTTAGCAAATATTAATCCTACTTTTTCACCTGCTTCTATATCGCTTGGAAAATGATTACCCATTAATACTCTTGATAAAGCAATTGCTTCAGCCATATTAAATAATTCTTCTTCTTTTTCAGGATAATCATTTGATAATACTTCTGCTAAAGCATAAGCCTCCATAGCATGACCGCTTGGAAAAGAAGGAGTATCATCAGTATCTGTAATAGAATTTAATTTATCTGAAATTTCATATGGTCTTGGTCTTTTATATTGCATTTTTAATTTAATATTGTAAATTCTTATATCTTGTAAAAATTGTTCCCAATCTGATTCTTCTTCACCTACAATATCTAACATCATTTGATTATTATTTTGGTCTAAATCCTTTTCAACATCTTTGTCCATTTCGTATTTACTTCTTATATTCATAACTTCTGATAATTCAGATTCATTATCGGGAAAAGATAATTCGGGGAATTCTACTTTAATAGAAGGTTGCTCATTTAATAATTTTTTTTTACCTGCTGATAATTCTGTCATCCATTTTGATTCAGATTTTTTAACAGAATTTCCCCAATTTTTAGCACCTACTTTTCTACATTGTACTAATGCACCTGAAGCATAAGCCGAAGGCCATTTTTTATAACGCCTTCTAACTTTATAATAACAAGCATCTCTTTTTCCTTTAGATTTACCATCACGCCTTGTTTTTTTCTTGGCTCTTTTAGCACCCTTCCTTCTACGGGCTTTGCTTTTCTTTTGAATTATATCCTCCCAATTCAAAATAATCACCACAATTTTTTACACGCTAAACATTTAGGAGTTGTAATTCTACCTTTACATTGGTCGCAGTTATGTCTTGCTTTAAAATTAGCCCTGCGTTTTTTATTAGTATGTGTTCCCCCACCTCTATTCTTTCCCTTTCCTTTATAATTACCATATCCTTTAGCACCTGCATGAATTTTTTTACCCTCATGCGTTAGCATCATAATTTTTTTACCTGCTCTATCTGAAGGATAAACACGACCTACTCTCATATCTTCTTTTTTCTTAGGTTTGCGCTTTTTTGATTTGCGCTTTTTTCTTTTTAAAATATCTTCCCAAGTCATTCATACCCCTCCTTTGGTTTATCAAGGGTGTATATAGCAAAACTCATCATAACTTCTGATAACATACCTTCTAAACTTCTTTCCGTATTTGGTTTAACAAGGTTTTTTCTTTCTAAATATTCTACCATTTTATCTTTTGAAGTAAAAATACCAACAACATCATCAGCATCAACTGTATAATAAGGGTCTCGTGCGTGTACTTCATAGGTTTGATATAATACAAAAACTTCATTACCTTTTAAAATATTTTCCCAAGACATATTAATCCTCCTTTAGATAATAATCTCCATGTTCATGTTCAGCCAACCAATCATCATGGTCTATTGCATCACTAATAACATATTTTAAATATTTTTCATCAAAGCCATCTATTTTATTTCCAGCCTCTATAAAATTCTTCATACCAGCAGCACCACCTTCATCTTTTAGAATTTTTTTAATAAATTTTACATAGGTATAATATTGCTTTGTTTTTACAGCAGGTACTTTTGCTTTTAATATATTTTTCCACATAATTATACCTCATCTTCTGTTCTTGCTTCTAACTCAATATTATACCAAATAATTTCGTCTATTACTATGTTATCATCATTTATTAAATAAACATATGCATCATAACTACCATTAGTAAAACTACCTAAAGACATATTTCTGTATTCAGCATCTCCATTATATACATCCCATATATCTATTGAATAATTAAATGGTTCTTCATATGTACCATTAATATCATAAACTAAAAACTGTACTTCTACTTGTTGTACCTCATCACAATTAACATCAACATCATATGTAAATTCTAAAGATGTATTTGCAATTTTATCTAAATAGTAATCATAAAATAATGGTTCACATTCTTCTAACGGAATACAAGAACCATCATCAACATTTGCTTCAGGGTCATAGTTTTCTGCCGCATCATTTGTACAACCCCAAATCATATCATCATATTCATTACCATCTTCATCTTCCCAAAACCATTCATCATCATCACCATTACCTGCGGGAGTAAGGTCAATAATACCTGTTAATTCTAAACCACTTGTTGATAATAAAATAAGTATAGGGATTAAAGCAGTTAATAATTTATGAGTTTTGTTAGCCATTTCTGTTGCTCTATCAATAGCAGAAGTATTTTCTTTTAGAGCATTAGAATTATTTAATTTACCATCATCAAGCAAATCTGCAATAACATCACCTTTTGAACGGCCTGTTAATTTTGCAATTTCTTCAGCATTTTCTAAAGATGCTTGAATATCTGGAGAAGTCATATAATCACTCAAATGGGTCATCCTTTAATCTAATATCTCCTTTAGTTCTAACTAAAATATCAATTAATTTTTCCTTAGATAGTCCTTTAAGATAATACTCAATTTCTGTAATAATATCTTGTTTAGTAGCCCTCGCTAATTCATCATCAGTTTTACTATCATATACATCTTCAAATGTTTCATCTACATCTAAGTTTCTTTCATCTACTTCTAATAAATCATCGGCTTTACTTCCGCCCGCCATTCTTGTTTGACTTATTTCTTCACCTTTACGGTCTACTCTTCTTATTTGTTTTAATATTATTTTCCATGTCATTGTTCTTCCCTACTCCATAAATTTGCCCACATACTTGTTAGTTTATAATTATTTGATAAATATTCATTAAGTTCCTTTCTTGATGGTGCATTAAATTTGAATTTTTTTGCTAATGTATTATAAATATCTTCAAAGTCGGTATTAATACCAACCATTTCATCTACTGTATCTTCCCAATTTGATTTTACTAAAGGTTCTGGTAATTTTTTAAACAGTAAAACTTCTCTATTTCTACTACCATCCCATTTATTTTCCCTTTTTGATTCTGCTAAACCATCTCTAACTAATGCCTTTAAAGTTGGTACTATACTATTCTGTGTAAAATTACCGGATTGTCTACCACCCTTCGCTTTTATATTTTGAATTATATAATCTGCTGGTAAAAATTCTTCAGTTAAACCATGCTTATACACATAGTTTTTAATATATTTAGATGTGGCTTTACCCTTAAGTATAGTAGCCCACATATAACCCTCTCAATAATTTATTTTTTAATTAACTATATATAAATTTTGATTAAGGAAGGTTTTGGTCAATTACTTTAACTAAAAACGAAAAGGCATTACTTGAAAATAAAACCCTGTCATCCATTAAATTAAATTTAGTTGCTCTCTCCGCTAATTTGGTGTCAAAATTTTCACTAAATATTTCATCATCAGTAGTACTTATTTCGGCTGCTTTTGTTATAAGCCAACGCCTAAGTGATGATTTAAAATCATTATTACCTATATAATCTACAAATTTATTTAATTTTTTTAACTCATCTATTATTTGGCTTTCATAATCTTCTATATTTTTTATATCCAAATCATAAACATCAAAATATGCACTATAATCGGGGTCTGAAACCCAAATTGAAAAATCTTCAGCATCACCATATATCGTATTACCTTGTTCAAAAATTTCTTCGGGAAAAGGAGTATAAGCAGCAATATTAGGAAAAATAAAAGAGCATATTTCTACTTCTAATCTAAACAATCTTTTATCCATCATTGGGTCAACCGTAAGTTGAAAAAATAGTTGATGGTCAGGATTTTCAATCATATTGGTAACTGCACCAAAATATATTTCTTCTTCTTGATTTAATTTCCTAAAGGGTTCATCATAATACATTCTTTCATTAAACATTTTTTCTATATGACTTTTAATAAAACAACATAAATCTTCCCTTTGTGCTAATTTAGGACTGAGGTGTATGAAATGATGTTTTGATAAAGGTGTTGTTGATTCTATTACACTTTCTAAACCTTTTAACCAATCATAACATTCTGTACTTGGTTCAAAATCAGGCAAAGGTTTCTTTTTTCTTTTTACCTTACCACCCGTTGTAGTTTTTTGTTGTCCAATTAAACTTTTATTTATATCTCTACCTCTCGGTTTTCTACTTGTAAAGAATTTTTCAACAAAACTTGTTTTTAGTTCTTCAAGTGATGGTTCAGTACCCATTATTATATTTACTCCCGTAGTATATTCATTAGCAATAGATTGTATAGCATCTATAAATCTTAAAACTCTTGATTGATAAGCCCAGTTGCTAAAATCGTTATATTCATTTAATTCTCTCGTGCCTCTATTAGAGGTATATTGAAAGTCAAATATATCTACACCGAAAACAGTACCGAGCGTTTTTTCACCCGACCCGTAAAATCTTATACTTTGATATTCTACTTTATCATGTTCAAATCTTGCATGACAATTAAGCATTAAATTATAATCGTCATTTTCTAAATGGAAAAACATACGCATAACTACATATTTAGTTTCATTAGGTCGCATATCAAAACCATTTATTTTAATAGCCATATTATTATTAATTAAACTATCATATGATTTACACCATTGACTTTCATCAAATGCTTCTCTAAACGGATAATTAATAATTCTGGTTGCTTCGGGGTCTAATAAACCAAAAGCGTTACTTAACTTTGTTAAAAATAATTCTATTTTAGGCCAACATTTAGGTTCAGGTTCAAAATCGGGTAATGGTTTTTTCTTCCTCTTAGTCTTACCGCCTGTTGTAGTTATTTGATTAGCAAAAGAAAGATTTTTTAAAATATCTTCCCAATTAGTATCTTTCTGTGTCATATTTTTTACCCTCTAATCTATCTAAAACTCTATCTCTTGTAGTATTGTCTACTCTTATATTATGATTATTAGGGTCAGGTAATTCTTCATTTTCTTCAGCAATATAATAATAATAACTTGGTGCCATTATCATTTCATAAATACCATCATAAACAACAGCATGACCACTATATGTATTACCTTCAACAGTCCATCCTCTCGGATTACCTCTTTCTATCATCATTCTTGTAAGCCAATCTAAAGCCTCTTGTCTTGAATCAAATTTTTGAGGATTATCTCGCCACATAGGAATCCAAATACCTCTATACATTCGTGAATTATATTTTTCTGTCATATATATTATATATTTATCTGGTGCTGTGGGTAATGGTTTTTTCTTTCTTTTGGCTTTAGAACCTAATGATGGTTTAGGAGTTTGTTGTTGACCAAATGCTTTAGTAATTCTACCTAATCTTCTTAACAATTGTTCATAGGTAATACCCTCTTTATCTGCTTGTTCCTCTAAATCTGTAATTTTATACATTTTTTGATTAATATACAAATAACCCGGATTTGCTTCTTCAACATCTCTAATAGTTTGTTCAGAAGTTTGTCTATCTTCACCTGAAGTATCTCTAAGGTCTTTACTTTCAGGAATATTAAATTGTATATTTCTTTCAACAGCCTCTACAATAATAGTAATTAATTTTGTTTCACTACTTACAATACTATTATCTGTTAAATTAACTCCCGGCCCACTTATTCTAAGGAAATAGTAATCACCTGTTTCATCTTCTCTTAAAATAATTTCAAAGAATTCTCTTTCTTTAGATTCTCTATGTCTATATGAAATTCTTATTCTTAGTATTTCATCGGAAATATAATTTTGTCTTATATTAATATTAGAAACTCTTGGTTCTCCTTCTCTTTTTGCTTGTGATATTTCTCCAAAATATTGACTTGCTGCAACTCTAACTGCGGCTCTTAATCTTTCAATAAAGTTATCTACATCTCTAACAATTAGATTGTTACCCGCAGTATCTTTTATTTTAAGTATATCTTCCCAATTCATTTTTTACCACCGGTAACAAAACATTTTTTGGTTTTATTTTCTTTCTTGTCAACTTCTTTTGACTTAGCGTTAAACCATTCATCTAAGTAATTACACCTTGTCATATTAAAATGTAAAAATTAAATACTATTTAACTATAATGCTGCAAAAATAAAAAAGGGTAAAAAATATACCATAGCCTTTTTCAGAAAAATGGCCGCAAATTTTTTTGGCGTTAGCGAAAATTTTTTTTTTAATTAAATTCTATTCCCGAAATAAGAAATAAGATTTAATTATACATATTAAAAGAATTATCTGTATCTTTTTTATTAAAGTTATTTGCCATCTCTTTCATTTGATTAATAACTTCATTCTCAAAGTCTGTATCTGGATTATTTGATGAATGTATATCTGCAAAATGGCGTATATTCTTGTTGTATTGTTTAATTATACTAATAAAATCTTCTCGCAAATCAATGTATAATTGTCTTATTTGTTCTTTCATTTTTTCTGGTATTCCTGCTCTCTTAGAATAAAAGGTATAGAAATCTTCCCAATCTGCGAAATGATTTTCCATTTTCTTTAATATTTCTTCTAATTCTTCTGAGTGTTTAGGTTCAGAACCCTGATTAATGTAAAAATTGAACACCATTAGGTAATCCTCATGTTATATCAGGGTATGTAGAGGGTTATAACAGTATGTATTTGGTAAAATGTATCGGTTTTGCTGTATCTGCTTTTTTACTATACAGAATGATGTATATTTTACTGTCATAGTCTGTTTGAAAGGTGTTTCGACAAGAATATGCAGTTTTCGCAATCACAGAAAAAAAGATTTGATTTAATTAAATAAAAAATCAAGAACCTCCAAAGTAGAACCATATGGATTGAAGAATGAATAGAGAATAAAAAGAACCCTCCGCCATAAGAGATGATGACGAATGAACCTAAGAATAGAACCATATGGTTTGCGCTTTGCAGCAATACCTTATGATTTATTGTGGGATTGATATAGCACTTCCCAAAAACGGGAAGTAAGAAAAGAAAAATAAGGAAGTGAAAAAATATGCCTAAGAAAGAAACAGAAAAGAAAGAAAAAGATTTGTCAATGACAGATGAAAAATGGAATAGCAGAATAACAAAGGTTGAAGAATTTTTAGACCATGAAGGTAATCAAGATTACTTGAATTCTAATGATGATATAATTGATGCTGTTGAATTGATACGAATGAATATTAGAAGAGGTAATAGAAATTCTGCAAAGCGGAAGAATCTATGGAATCAAATTCTAATTGAAGGAAGAGATTTAACTGTTGAAAAATCAGATGGTGCATTAGCAACAAATTGGCCTATACAAAAGGGTGCAGAATCTAATTTGCCTGCATTTGTTCAAGCAAGTTTGTCTACATTAGAACAAATGACAATTGATGCAACCGTTGATTTTTGGAACAACAATCTTGTTATTCAACAAACAAATGTTATTTCAGATAGAAATAAGGAAATGGGTGGTTCACCATATCCTGATGGTTTAGAAATGGCTAAAGCAAGAGGTTTTGCTGTAAAACAAAGATTTACCAAATACTTTACAACAGGTCGTTGGGATGGTAAATTAAATCTTGAAGAAGGTCTAAACATTAAACCACCAATAGCAGAAGAAGTTTCTACGGAGGAATCCACAGATGATTCTGCTTGAGGAAGAAGATTAATTTCTTCAAGTAAATAATTAGAGGTCATAATCTTGTATGTCTAAGTTAGGATTCTTAGTAAAAATCCA
>CEPR01008101.1_pt1 | contig 14310 bp, 13 predicted proteins | sample 530431 | NCBI WGS metagenome assembly CEPR01 (sample SAMEA2620078, study PRJEB7988) | marine metagenome | isolation source: saline water (ENVO:00002010), including
CCCGATACCTGGATTTCCAGCTCCTTCGTTAAAGTTGGTGCCGCTAAAAGCACGCGACACTGTTTTGATTGCGTTATGAGCTGGGCAGAAGTAGTTGGCTGCAAGAGGTTCAATGTCGTCAGGCCCAAGGCTGTCGTCGCCAAGGCTACTCCAGTGTTGAGTTATTGCTTGCCAGATGGCAAGGTCATTAGGTCCCCAAACCCCATCGCAATCGAAGTCGTACACAAGAGGACCGTAAGTTGGAAGTGCCTGCTGAGTTCCTATTGCCTCTGCCCCAGGGCCAACTCCAGCACCCCCAGAAGTCTGATTAACGATGTTGTTAAAGAACTCGTAGTGTCCGTCGGACATGTTGTTTTCGTCCAAAACACCTCCAGCCAAGTCGTCAAAGGTGTCGTGGCCTGGGTTCCTAAGAAACTGCTCCAGAACAGGAAGCACCTCTTGTCCTCCAAATTCGCTGAAGAAAGGCTCAACGATCTCTGATGTCCACTGAGCGTAGGTTCTTATAGAACATGGAGCCCACCCAGGGTAAGGCGTATAGCCCATGCCTGCTACTGCACCGTGGTCTCTGTAACCATGAAGTATGAGGAACTCTGGGTCCTCTGGGACCGACTCAATGCCAAACTTAGGAGAGACGGAATGAAGCTTGTACCTGAAGTAATCCCTGAATGGCATGTAGTCAATCATCGCCAGAACACCTCCGTGTATTCTAGCGTCATAGATTTTCACTGGACCACTAAATGAATCCGTTGTATTCATGGTTCCATACTTACCAAAATGAAAGTATGTTCCAGAGCCATCCGAATAGTAAGGTTCTACGTTCTCATGGTTGTCCTGATTATAGAACGAACTCCACTGAGAGTCAACTTCTTTTCTTTCAGTAACAAAGGCTCCAGGTACAAACACAGGGTCGAACACTCTGTTTGGGTTAAATCCAGTAAGCTTATCAGGATTTGCTTCAGCAAAAGCAGCAACAGACCTGTGAGTGCTAGCCATGCGCCTGAACTGTCGATCAGTAAATACTCCGCCTTTCTTGTAGAAATCATCGGAAGCCACTGGACCTGCACCAAAACAGTCTATAAAACACTTATTCTCAATCTCCTCGAAAACTCTTGTGTGATCCTCAATGGTGGTTTCATCACCTGTGTTAAAGTAGTTGTAGAAACCTCCGATATACATAATCGGACTGTTGTCGAGAGTTCCCTGTTCAAATACTATTTGATCCCCAGGTCCTGCAGTATAGATGTTCGTAAAGAACTCAATAATCTCCTCGTCAGAGTGGCCGTCCTTCTTTGTAGGGGCTACAGAAAAAACACTTGCACCCTTTTTGATTTGATCAAAACGAGCTTGATTTCTCGATCTAGCTGAAGCAGTTACTTGAGGCGTGACAGGTATGGTTTGAGGCTCTGGGATAAGGTTATTCAATTCCTGAGCAGGGTCAATGGATCTCGGAGCTGGCGAAGCAATTCTGTCAGCCACGTCACCTGTATCGTCCTCCTCTTCTATTGGTACTAAAGGTTGAGTTGGAAGAAGAACGTTGTCAGAAGTAACTGTGGTCTGATCGTACATAGAGATCAGAAACTCGTCATTAAGAGGGTCATACCCTCCCACGATTCTGGGGTTATCTCCAAGCGCTCTGAACTGACGCTCAAAGAACTCCTTCATCCCATTCTCACTGATTACGGACACCCCTCCTTCTAGCCTGTTAAATCTAATAATCTCCTCTCCTCCAAGGTCAGCAAAGTACACGTCGTTATCTACAATAACTACAGACTCTGGATGTCCGTCACATCCGTAGTCACCAGAGAAGAATGACTGGTTACCAAGAACTTGAAGGGTAGCTACAAGCTGCTGGTTGGTACCCGCATCAGATATAATGTTTCTGTTTACAGGTATTCTGCTAATTTTTCCTTCTTGTATACAAACAATAAATTCGTTAAAAGCGTGAATGTAATTTATTGATCCGTATGAGTTTGGAATGTCTTTGTAGTTTCCAAGACTTGTATTGAACGACGTGAACTTAACAAGGTTTGATGAATAACTGTTTGCCTCTCCATAAGTAATGGTAGACCCTCGCCTGACTTCCTGAGAGTTGGGAAGAATTGCTTTTGGCTTTCCAAAGTCATCTACGTTAGAGAATCGAACAAGGTCGCTAAAAGTGTCGCTCTCGATATAGAAGTTGGAGAACTGCTTGTTGTTAGCAACAACCATATCCTGAAACTGATTCTCAAACTGACCGATGTCGAAAGGAGGCATCTTTATAGCCCCTCTTCTCCAGAACACATCTCCATTCTGCATGGATATGTAATTCTCTTCGTGGATTGGTTGGTTGTTTATCTGATCAAACAGAATCCGATACACGTTAGACGTCTCGAAGTAAGTTTTGTCTTCTAGGTCAGAAAACTTAGACGGAGAAAACAGCTCTATCAGGCATCTGTTGTTCCATTTGTCCGTCCCCTCTTGAACCGAGATTGAAGAGAAGTCAACGATTCCTGGCTTGTTTTTTAGGACAACAAAGTCGCCAACCTTTGGGTAGTTTCCTGCATTTATGTCATCACCCTCTTCATAAAGCGGGTTTGACTCTGGGTCACGAGTCAGAGTAACAAAATCAATTACGTCATAAACGTAGTTTGCTGGCCTAAGATTAGAATCATCGTTAGAGGGGTTGTAGGATATGATTCTAAGCTTGTCTCCCTCTTGATATTGATAGAGTCGGTTGTCGCCTGTGGGGTTTCTTGCCCCAAAGGACTTTGCGTAAGACACCTTTGAGTTTTCTTGCAAGTAGTTTAGAGAGACATATATGTTCTCGTCTTCCCCCGATTCAACGAAAGCACCAGCAGCGGTGTATTGAATGAATTTAGATACACTTGTGTTGCCAGTGTATACTATTTGGTAATTCCATGCCCAAGGCGGAGGGTTATGATCCAAGTCTATGTTTACATACGCGGCACCATATAGACCTTCATTTCTTTCTCCAAGGCCCTGGACATAGGCGCTTCCAAGTGACATGACGTCACTTGCTCTTCCTCTCTGATCGTAGTATACGATTCCAAAGGAGTGGTTCGCGTTCGTCTTAAACGATCTCCCGTAAGACCCAGGAACGCTGCCCCCTTGTTGAGCAAAGTCGGAATTGATATACGCCAATTCAAGATTCTCTTCCCCTGCAGAAAAGAAGTATCCTATGCTATTCTCAAACGTACTGTAAGGGACATTTGCGTTACCAGACAAGAATTTTCGCACAAGAGGAAGGACTCTATCTTCAGATCCAGAGGGTCCAGCAGAAGAGCCAAAAACGTAAAGGTTTGGGTTAAGAGGGAAATCTTCGACAAGTGATCCGAGTTTGCCTCCAGGACCAATAACCCCGTCCATAATTGACACGGCGTCTATCTCGTAGGTCAACCCTCTGTCTTCATAACTCCTAAAAATAAAGTTGTCGGGGAGTATAAGGTACCCAACATGCGTCTTTTGCTCTTGTTGAAGCCAGTCGTAGTTTTCGTATATCTCCGTATTGTTTGTGCCAACATCAATAAGATTGACAGAAGGAGATCCAGGCACACCACCTCCTGTTGTTAAGAAGTTTCCGAAACCAGGAGTACTTACTGAGTTTATGATTTGAGCTTCATTGGGGTCAAGAACTATATACTTTTGTATGTCTGACTGAATATCAAAAACTACAGGAGCTTGTGGATTGTGTCTAAATACAAAGTCAGGAATGCAGGTCTTGGCAAGAACATCAGTAATACTAACCAAGTCTAAGCCAACCCCGTCCTCACCTATCTGCACAAGTCTGGTAGTCACAGTTGCCTCATCTATAATGAAGGACCCTATGGGGGCCCTTTGTTGAGGCGTTTGATTCAGAGATAGACTGTGATTTACAACTCCGCACACTAGCTCTGCCTCCTCCATCGAAGGGAAGATCGCGTCTCCGTGATTTAGTCCAAGGTTGTAGTCGTAAGTATATGTGGACTCTGAATCAGTCACATCAAACCCAGACGGAGTCCCACCAGTAAGCGCCTGGGCGACAACCGACTCCATGAGTCCGTCGGTGTTGACATGGGATTCAGTTGCAGTAATTTGAACTGAGAACGACAAAGACTGACCCCTTATAATCAGCGCGTTTTCAGATGAGGTTCCGTATGCGGCATCAAATTCAGTGCCCTGGAATGTTCCAGTCAAAACCTTCCACTTTGCCTGAACACTGCCAGCAAAGGTGGAGAAGTTTCTCTCTGCAACACCATTATACATGCCCGCATATCTGTGAGCATACTCACCTGATTCGTTCTCTGGATTAGGCGCGTACAGAGAAGAAACGTCTCCTATACCACCTTCGTCAGCTCCGATAACCGCGTCGGAAGCCCCTGCCCCAAAGTACAGGGTATTCTGACCCCCGAAGTCAACCCTCTCGCTGTACGGGTGAAAGTTCGTTCGACCATCATACACGATCCAATTCTGCTTTGGATATACAGTCAGGAATATGTTTAGGCTGTCTCCTGCGTTTATCGTTGATGGTAGATTAAGGTTTTCGATTTTAAGGCCCGCGACGCGATTCTTTATCTCTCCCTGTTGCTGCTCGCCCACGTTGAACATTTCAGGGACAAGGCTTGCTTGAGAGGATCTAAAGTCTTGATCTCTAGTCTGATATTCAACAGTAAGGGTGGCGTTGGTTTGTATTGGATCGAAACCTTCTACGTAGTCTCCATAAAAGAGTCGGTTCTCACTTACCGTCTGAGCGCGGGCTCTTTTTGGCAGGTTGTCAAATTGCTTTGAGACCTCATATTCAGGATAGCCAATAACTACAGAGTCGTTGAAGAACGTGAACGTAGTGTCTCCATCGTAAACTGGCGGCACCTCGTCTATGATGTAGAAGTCGTTAGACTCAGAGTTTCTTGCCAGAATGCGAATCGATTCCACCTCTTGTGTGTACCCTTCCCTAGGAATTGTGATTGTACAGGCATTCTCAACATTAATGTCGAGGTCACTTCCTGCGGCTATGTATGCAGGGGGGATAGCATAAGTACTGTATGTACTAAGAGCACTCTCCTCACCACTGACGTATATGTTTTGATAGGCATACTGGAACGGAGATATGTCCTTGAACAGGCTTTCGGTTCTGGTCTCGTCAGTAAAAAAGAACCATGTCGGAGGGGCTACAGGGGTACGAGGGCATGCGCAAATCGCATCAAGAATGTCTTCTTGTTCATATCCGTTAAGATCCCCCGCTAGTGCTCTGTTTACATCAAGTCGGCGTGGTTCATTGACATTGTCGGTAAAGTATAGTATTGTTCTATCAGCCTCGTCTACGTTTTGAGAGTTTAGGTGAGCAATGTCACCCTTGACAAATCCGTCGGACCTGAAGTTGAAATAAGGTGAGGCGAAGATTCGCTGAACGTTTAGGTTCGCATTTACCCTATACACCCCCATCTCGTTCGCCTCCTCAGAGAACACGAAGAAGTATACGAAACCATACTTCTGATCCTGAACAGATCCAATGACAACCTTTTGATACCCGTCAGCGAAGTACTCCTCCATGACGGCTGCGACTTGGTTTCCGTTTATTGGTTTGATTACACCCGCGTCACCAGACTCACTTCCGTCAGCACTTCCGTTGCTAGACTCTCCAGTAACCAAAATATTGAGGGCGTCCGTCATCTCACTGACGCCACGTATTCTTGAGTCCGCTGAGTTATTTAGGGACCTAGGAAGTCGCTTATCAATCATTAATACTTAGGTGATTGCTTGTAGTTCTTTCTAATAACCTTCATAGCCTCTTCTTTCGTGAAGTTGCTTATTCTGGCCTTAGCCTTTCTCCGCTCGTTGTAAAATTCAGCCCTGGCTCTTGCCTTTTCATTAGCTGGAACAGTCGACTTCCGCTCACAAAGCTTGTAGTATATGTAGGATCTCAGAGTCTCCTCTGCGTATACGTGAACCATGGGATCAGAGCTTCTCGCCTCGTCAGCGATGTACTCCATGACGACCTCAGTAAAGTCGTTGTTGGTTGACAGTTCGATTCTATTTCTATCGAGATTTACTCTGTACTCTCCGTGAAGGTGGCCACCACCCATCCCGTACAATCTCCCAACCTGATTCTCGTAAATGTAGTTTCGGAAAATGTAAGAGTCGAAGTTGTTGTTAGACCCTGAATTAGAAGTTCCGAATCCAGATGTAGGTCCCTTGTTGTCAGACCTATCGTCAATCTGATTCTCAGCGATGTCTAGAGGCCCAGCATTAAACACCTGCTGCGTAGCGGGGTTGTTGATGGAACGAGACATATTGATGTTCTTGTTCTCTCCAAACACGTACACATTTCCGTCAGAGTGAACGATACCAAGCTTGATCATATCCACGAAGTCATCGGGTATGACAACCTCATCTTGAGCTGTGACAGCTAGCTTGAGAGACTTAATCTTGGGGACAACATCAAAACCGATTTCACGTATGCCTCTGAGAGCAAAGTTTCTAATAGCAAGATCAGACGCACCACTTACGTAGTCATCAGTATCGAGAGTCATGATGAAGTCATCGACAATCTCTCTAAGGGGAACGTAGTTCATCATTCGGCAGCGTCTTCAGCGTTAGTATAATTAAATATATCGGCGTCTCTCAGCCTCACACCAATCAGCTTCAGGATTTCTGTAACCAGCTCGTTTTTGTAGTGATTAGGAAGATCGAAGTCTCTAATGTCAAACGGATTAACAATGTAAGTCCCTGGCTCAACACCAAAAGTGACAGAGTAAGTCGGGAGGGCGTTGGGGTCAACCTGATTGTTCAAGACAGAGGTAGGCTGTCTATAGTACCTGAGCACCACGTCTTGAACGTTCGCAGGGTACACTCTAAGGTCGTTTCCGACAGCCATAACAGGGAACTCATCAGTAGGGGAAGAAAGTCTACTATTAAGCATCCTAGACACCTTCTCAGTGTCGTACATCAACTCTATAGTAACTCCCTCTTCTGTTCTTGCAGAAATCATTCTAGCAAAGTCGTCAGGCTTGTCAAACACCACAACGTCTTCGTTGGCCAAAACCTGCCCCTGACCACCAGCAAGGAAAGCCTCCTGAATGTATCTAGAGAGGTCCTCTTGAACGTTTTTCTTAATCGACTTATATCGGCCAGGATCTACGCTCTGGCGTCTGACCTGCTGACTAAGGATCATTTCCCTAAACATCTCGTTGAAGATGTTCTTCTGTGCGATGTCAGCAAACGTGTTAAAGACTTCAGGTGTGACGAAGCCCTTCTGCTCTTTATTAGCAATGTCTCTGACTACATTGAATATCTCTATAACACTAATCATACGACAAATATACAAAAAGAAAGAGGGGCTGTTAGCCCCCCTATCTCTGCAGTGTAAGTTCTAAGCTTACAGTTTATCAATGTGGTCTTCAAGTGTGGCCAAAACAGCCGCGCCCTTCTCCGTCATGCAGAATCGAGCAAGGGTGTCTGCGCAATTTGCACCCGCAGGGTTTGCGATGATGATAGTGTTGCTGTCGAACCAGTACGCACCAGATTCAGACAGCTTGATGATGTTGTATTCCTTGGCCTGATGAATCATAGACTTGACCTTCACGACTGGATCGTCAAAAGCGTCGATGAATCTACGAGGACTCTTCTTTGCAGTGCGCAACAAGTTGTGTCTGATCTCAGAAGAACTACCACCAGTTCCGATTCCGAAGTACACGGCGATAGGGAGCAGGTCGTTGAGGTCCTTGTCTCTAACCATAGAAATAGCTTCAACCAACAAAAACTCCGTATCAAGCTCTTTTTCTGCATCAACAGACTTATCAAGGACTTTGAATACGTTTCCTCCATTAGCCACGTTTTGAGGGTGGCGGTCAAGATACTCCATCAGGTTAGGCTCTGTCTTTTTAACAAGCAGATTTCCATCTCTGAAAAGAATCGGTTTGCGGACTGCGTCGTCGCGTTGCTCATCAGACCACACACTGTGCTCAGAAGGACAGTAACGAAGCTCTCTCATCGTTTCAGTGTCCTCGTCGAACATGGAGATTCCCTTAGTCTGAAGCATGTACACCACGCCCCCTCCTTTTACCAGCTGATACACCCTGTGATTGGGCGCGTCTACTTTTCTTTTGAATGACTTTTTCGGGGCTTGCTTGGGTTGAGCCTCGGTCTTTTTGGCCTGGGTTGTTCTAGGGCGCCCAGGTGCCCTTTTAGCTTGTTGTGCCATTGTATTTAGATTTAATTAAAAGTTGCGTAGTTGTATGCGTAGGTCTTGTACAGATCCTTTGCAATGCTTCGAGCAACGTTATGCCCGACATCTCTCCCCACCACGCCGAACCTGCTCAAGTACCCTTTAAACAGGTAGTCAGGTCCAACGCCCCCGAAGGTTTTTACCTCAAGGGTTCCATCTGTTCTTCCTCCATTGCCACTAACCTTGGACGGTATAATGGCTACCACATCTCCTCTGAAGTTATACAAATATAAGTTGTATTTTTCATCTCTTCGAATTACAAACACATACATGGACTGGTGGTCCGTAGCGTTCGTCTCCAATCCCAGATCTGGGAACCTGTACTCCTTGGTCAGGTTGTCCTTGTTGTTTGTGGTCTGAGTAGCAGGAAGGCCAACGATGTTCTGGTGAATCATCGAGAATATATCCTGCTTTCCGTTAGAGAATCCCTTACAGGTATTGTTGTCACTACCAAAGATCTCGTAGATATTTGTGTATGCAGGAAATCCAAACGCGCAGTACATAGTGTAGTCTGCCGTAGATTCGTATGCGTTGGCAAGCTCAAAGTAGTTACCAGGTGCAATGTATGCGGAGTTCTCTTTAGAGTACGAGGTAGTACCCGCCTCTTCCGCGAGCGTATTAGATACACCCTCGTCCGTAGTGTTATAGTCGGTTCCGAGGAGGGCATTTGTGTCGTTGTCCCAGGTACTGATGTGCTGACCATCAGACTGGGTTATTCCAGTGTGATTGTAGTCTATGTCTGGCTTGTTCACATCAGACAAGAAATCAACACCTGCTATAATGGCTGTTGACGGATCAGCTTTCTGTGTAATGATGTTGATCGGGGTGTCATTGACTATGGCAGCTACATCCTCAAATCCATCAACCTTAGCCTCTTTGAGTGTCGCGTTCTTATCGACAGAGTCAAACCTGAGTATGTTGCGCTTGTCGTCAGCGGCCAGAAAGTTCATAACCGACTCCATAAGGGCCACCTCTTTTCCGTCCTGACAGGACACTGTGATGTGCGTCTTGTCGATTACATCAGAGCTCGGAAGCGTGACATAGTCGTAGACACTGGCATCGTCAAAGTTGAAGTGTACCTTACCCAGCGTGGCGGTTATAAACGAAAGTTTATTTGCTGGTATAGCAATAACGCTAAGCCCCTCTCCGTCATTGGATGACGTTGAGGAGAATAGCGTTATCTGTTCCCTCCTAAATAGGAAGAATTTCTTCATTAGGAAGGAGTAGCAGTGAAGGTGACAGAAGTGACTTCGTCGTCAAACTCAACCAAGTCAATCACTTCAAGCTTTCCAAAGTTCAGCTCTTCAGCAAGTCTCTTCCCCACAGTAACTTCCTTTCCAGAAGTCACAGTAAGAACATACGTGCTGTTGTTGACATCCGAAGTCCCCGCCTCTTTTACATGATTAATGCAATAGATAGTGACTGCTTCGGCCACATCGCAGTTAACTCCCAAAATGGTGTCAACTGGTGTAAAAACGTTGTCTCCAAATATAAACTTGCTCATGGTCTTTTTTTTGAGTAAGTGAGGGGAGAAGCATTTCTCCTCCCCTCCTTACAGTTAGTTATTAGGAAGATTTGTCGAAGTCAACAGTAAGCGTTCCGCAGGCGGTGATGCCAGCGTGGAGGTACTCACTATTGTCGTCGTCTGCAACGGTGATCAACCCAGAAGACCCGTTAAGGAGTTCCTGAGCAATCGCCTTTGCAACCTTTTCCTCTTCACCCGCCGTAACAGTCAAGGCAGCAGAGAGAGAAACGTTGGCGTGCGATCCAGCATTAGCGTACACAACCACAGAAGTTGTTGCAACGTCAATGGCGAGAACGTTTTCGCCAGGGATGACGACTGCATCGTCGGCAGCCGTCTGAAAGTAAAGCATTTTACCAGGCATATTTTCTTGTATTTAAAGATTAGCCCTTGATGATGACGTGCTGGTTAGCGGCACGAGTGACGAGAGCGATCTCGGAGCGGTAGTTCATCTCCAGGATGTCCTTGGAGAGCTCGTTGTGTCCGAGGACACCACCACCACGCACCCAGTGCTCCAGCTCACGGCTGTAGCCGTTAGACTCCTTGTAGTTCATCTCCAGAGCAGGAGCCTTAGCACCGCTGACAGGGTCAGTGACCTGCGTCATCGGAACCATAGCACCCACAAACTTGGTAGAAGCACCCAAGAGGGTCGGGTCGTTCATCAGCTTCCAGTCGTGCTTGTGGAAAGTGTAGCCACCTCTCGTGAAGCTCTTGAAGCCAAGCTGAACAGCCATGTCAGCGTCGTTGTTGAATGCACCGAACTGACCAGCCAGACCAGCCGTCACGTTGGTAGCGATACCGCTAGCCAGCATGTCGTCGATAGCCAAGGACTGGGTTCTGTTCACGTACATAGCGTACTCGGACGGGGCACCTTGCTTGTCCAGCTCCAGAATGATGGAGTCGAACTCGGCGAAGCTGTCGAGCGGGTTAGCGGAAGCGTTGCTTATAACGATACCACGGCTATCGACAGCGGAGAAGTAGCCCTCGGAACCTTCCACACCACCAGGTGCGTTAGTTCCAGTAAAGTTACCAGAGGATGCCGTCTTCTCAGCGAAGAGCATCATGAGCTCACGCTTATCCTCGAAGCGGCGGCGGGTCTCTTGCTCACCGTGGACGTACCAGCGGTACTCACCACCACCAACGTTGACCCAGCCGATGTTCGTGGCCTGAGTACCAGCGATCTCGTAGCGATCCTTGAGGATCATGTAGCTCTGAGAGCGTCTGTCGGGGGTCGTGCGCATGATGTTGGCGCTGTGCTCCGTACCCTGGTAGTACATGTTGCCGAGGATGATCAGCTCATCGTTACTAGCCCAGTTCGTACCACTTCCACCGTCAAGACGCTTGAACGTCTGACTACCAGCAGTATCGTCAGTCATGATGTAAACTTCACCAGAAGAAGCGTTCATCACCACGGTCTGAGCCTCCAGCTGGTCGGCGCCAGTGAGGTCAGTACCCAGCACAACCGTACCAGCAGTACCAGCGTTAGTCGTGATCGACTGCGTGCCGATGTCAACGAGTCTGTGGCGGCGCTGCTCCTCCCAGTACTGGATGGAGTCGGCGGTACCAGCGTTCTTGATAGCGCCAGTCAGTTTGAGAAAACCAGTGATACCCTGATCGCCATAGGTCTTGATCAGGAGGTCACGGTTGTCGGGCTTGTTGTACTGAAGAAGAGTGTCTACAGTCGTGTAGAGTTCGGGTTTGGTGTCGAATTTCGGTTGATTACCGACACCAGGAGATCCAATAGTTGCCATTGTTTAGTTTTTTTAGATGTTAAATGTCATGAGGCTGTTGTTCCCACCCCCGACGATTTGTCTGAGTTGAGCCGTGAGCGGGGCCTCTTGTTTTGCCGTTTGTTGCGGCGTAGCCTCCGTCTTGACATTAGCAGCGTTCTGAACCACACCCTTCTGACCATCGCTCATACCCTGACGATAGACAGACGCGACAATTTCGTCGATCTTGTCAATCACCGTAATGTGAGAGGCCAAAGTGTCGTAGTCCCAGTTGCCGTTGTTGTCAACGTAGGAGTCAAAAAATTCATCGATGCGGGAGTTCCGATCAATGAGTTGCCCACGGTATCCGTCGTCAATCCCGTAAGTGAACGTCTGTCCATTCGGGAGATCAAACTCCAAACCCGTGAGCGAACCGACTTCCTGGGACATGTTTTGTACCCACTGGTCGTCGATTTGGTAGTAGTCATCGCTGACAGATTGCTGTTGTACTTCAGGCGCAGCGTATCCATTTCGGATATCTTCGATTGCCTGACGAGCACGAGTAGCGTCAGCTTTGAGCTGGATTTGTGCAAGTCGAATCTGCTCCTCCGAAGCGGAGTCGGGATCCATATTGTACTTGCTTGCGATAAGCGTATTAAGCTCATCGACGTTTAGGCCAGGATACTCAGAAGCCATGTTCACTCTAACGGCAGTCACATCGTCCATTTCGGACGGGTTAAGTGACTGATAGGCAAACCAGTCCTGAGGGGACCTTCCAGTTTCTTCAACGAACTTGGCGATAGCCTCGATTCGCTCATCCATCTGGTAGACTCCTTCGTCCTCACCATCGTCTATAAAGTCGTCGAAGCTGTTGATATCAACACCGAGCCTTTCGCTCATATAGTTGAGTACCGCAGATTCTACGTCTTGTTCTGTGTATTGAGGTTGAGTTACCTCTTGCTGTACGGGTTCATCAACAACTGACTCAGGCTCCGAAGGCCCTTGTACAGGCTCGTCAGAACCTTGTTGAGCAGGCTCTTGAGTTTCTCCCACAGCCTCTGTAATGCTAGTTTCAGGTTGCTCCACAGGTTGAGGAGCTTCACCTTCCATAGATGCAGCCAGGTCTTGAACATTGTCAAAGAATTGAATCGGTTCCTGTGTGTCAGGAATCTGGTTAGTATTGTCTTCCATTGTATTTAATTAATTAGTTTGCATTAGAAGTAGCAGATCAGATCACCCCCACTTACAGAAGTAAATCTCCCATAAAGAGTATGGCCAGATTGTATAGATACACTCTGATCGCCTGCATCCTCTACGTACCCTAGAGCGTTACCATCGTCGTCGGTAGTAGAGTCATAGGTAGTAAATGAACCTTTGATGGTGGCGGAAATAGCAGCTGCTGTAGGATTATATACAGCGAAGACCACTTCACCAGTGTAGGCATTAGTACCACTAAGAATTACCGCATTGCGCGGAAATGAATTAGAAGGATGCATGATTACACCTGATAAATGACTGCAAACTCAACCGTCATGTTGGTTGCAGAGGTGTCAATATCAATGTCAGTGGTTCCATCCCAAGGGAAGAAAGCCCAATCGTTAGCATAGAGACGACCCATGTTCAATACGTCAGTGGGACCGTCAAATTCAATCGTGATATACTCAGCAGCGTTAGTGCTGATGTTCTTGATGTACACTTTGTGAGCCAGGTCGTCAGTGTAATCTGCAGCAGCCAAAAGGTTTGTAGCCGTCTGGGCAGTTGCGAAAGTTTTTCTTGCCACACCAGTCGTTTGATCCAAGCCAGTCGTGTTGCCTGCTTGGGTCAGAGTGGCCGTAGAAGAAAGCGCCAATGCATCGCCAGTGAGGTCAGCACTGTTCAGCGTAAGGGTTGCGGTTGTTGTAGCCATTTTGTATGATTATTTTGATACAAATATATGTTGTTATTTTTTGATAACTCTCATTCCAGAGCTAGCCTTCTTCTTAGGCTTCTTTTTGTACCTAGACACACGTCCCTTCTCTCTCTTTTCTTTTGCAGCCGCAGCCTTCTCAGAGGGACTCAGCTCAGACCATGTAGTTGGCGTGTCTTTGCTAATCCGTTTGGTAGGACGAAATGTGCGGTCCGAACCGCTATACCCCTCCTTTCCTTTCGGAGTTTTCCACTCTTCTTTAAACCAACGACGTAAAGCAGCGCCCTTCTTAGTTTTTCTTACCGCCATTTCCCCAGTTTTTAGCCCCGACCTTTCTGCACTTGGCAAGCGCACCAGAGGCGTAGGCCGACGGCCACACCTTATATCTAGACTTCACCTTGCTGTAGCATGCGTCCTTAGGGGACTTGCCTCCTTTTTTGTACTTTTTTACTCTCATTCTACTATATCTTCTTGAGTCCAACCCGCCGCGTCTGCTTCAGCTTCTGTAAGCTGCTCAGAAGAAGAGGGTATAAGTGCTGCAAAAGGGACACTGCCGCCTCTGTTAGCGTCAATATACGCTACCAGTTGATCCTTTTCCTCCTGTGGCACTTCTGGCATCAAGGCGATAAGGTTAGTCAGATCCACGTTGTTGTGTACAGGAATCTGATCTGTCGTGTCCCCAATGATCGCCACTTGATCAGTGGTGGGGTGAGTGATTGTGCCGTAATAAAACCTAGTCAAGTCACCACTTGACTTTACTGAGTCGGGACGTACAAGGCTCCATACTTCGGCATTAATTGCTTCGGCTCGTTCTGCTGAAGTCATTCCCGTTACGGGTTCTACTGGTAGGTAAACTGTTGCCATTTTTAATATATACTAAAGTAGTTGTTGATGTCAGTTTCGATGTTGCTTTTGTTTGCCGATTGATCTGAATCCCAAATCACTAACTCTTGATAGTTACCATTGGATCCAA
>CEPR01010001.1_pt1 | contig 14025 bp, 21 predicted proteins | sample 530431 | NCBI WGS metagenome assembly CEPR01 (sample SAMEA2620078, study PRJEB7988) | marine metagenome | isolation source: saline water (ENVO:00002010), including
TTCACGAGCTGTCGCCGCTGCACCTGCTACGCTTGCATTATTCAGAAGCATTGTAGCCTCTAAGTCTCTGCGAATTTCTTTTCCGCGCTTAGCTAGTTGGTAACTTAATTCGTTGGTGCGGCCGGCAGTATCTTGGTCTGCAAGGTTGTCTGCAACGATTGTGGTTCTACGCAAGATCTGTGTGTAGTTACCTTTTCGAGTAGTCGCCGCTGTTGCGTCGAATGCTGTCACATCGTCGCCGTCAATCTGCGCCGTAGTCTGAACGGCTGAAAGACTATCTTCCTGCCACTCGAAGTAAGTGTTGGTCACATTTTCTGAACCAACATTAGAAATGAAGGGCGTTTGTTCGGGCGAAATATTTTGGATAATATTCGATAATTCTTCTCGAATACCAACCGCCGAATAGCCGGTAAATGTGTTTGCTACAATAGCCATTATGGCCTCCTATTACTTAGTAACGTGTTAATTGCAGCCGCTGCGTCTTGCACACGGCCAGTTTGTTTTACGCGCTGAAGCGCTTGTGTGTGTGCCGCTTTCGGTTTAGGTTGTGAGTTTCGAGAACCAGTTTTAAGTGTCTTGGACTTCGGCTTAGGCTTAGTCTTTGCCTTAATTGCGCGAGTTTGTCCTCGATCATATAACATGGCTTTTCGAGCTAACTTTACGAGCGAAGCATTTGCTAGTCCACTTACGTCTTCTTCTGTAAAACCTTCGTTTAACAAAAAATCACGTAACTCTGTAGCTTCCTTCTTGGCGACTTTAGTATCGCGCCATTCAGGTATGAGGTCAGGCAAGATCTGTCTTTGTTCATCAACGTATCGAGCGTGCATTTGCGCGTTCCTCTCTTCGTTAATTCTACTCATTCTTTCTTGCTCTTGGCGTACAGCTTCCAGTTGACCTTTACGTTCTTCCTTCTGCTTATTCCATTGACGCTCTGCTTTCGCTGCCATCACGGGGTCTGTGTCGTACAGTTTATCCCAATCTGGCTCCTGTTCCGCTGGTTGGTTCAACCGCTCTTCCAAAGCTGGAAGTAGTTGAGCATATTGAGCACGTTCACGCTCGACTTCTTCGAATTGAGCTTGCATATTACGTTTTGCGTCAGCTAACTCTTGCGTCTTACGTGTGTAATCTCTCTGTCTTAGGTTTCCACGTCGGAGCTCTTCAACTGTAATCTCTTCACCGTCTACCTCCACAGTATGTGCAAGTATGTCAAAAGATTGGTCTTCAAGTTCTTCAGCTTCCTCTTCGACTTCAAGTTCGCCTTCCGGCTCAGCTTCTTCTAAAGAAACTTCCTCTTCAGGCATTTCGGCTTCTTCGACAACTTCTTCTTGTGTCTCTTCGGCCTCAAGCGCGTTCGGCTCCGTTACGTTATCCTCTTGGGGCGTAAGTAGTTGCCTAATTGCATTTTGTGCTGATTGCAGATCATTCCCTTGTGGGTTGTTGACTTCTGACATCAAATTATCTCCTATTATGCGACTATTTTGCTTTTATTTCAATACTCGCGTTATCAATCATTGCACGCAGTGCCTGCCTGACGGCTTCAACACCACGCAATTTCATATAAATAGCCTCACGGCCATCCTTATCGCCAATGTCAGTTAATTCAAACTGCAAGTGGCAATCCCCTTTTATTTCATCAAGCATTCTATTGAAGTCGGCGTCATCGAGTAAGCGCTCAGCATACCGGCCGTCGTCAATAATTTGTTGCTTACTCTTCGTCATCTATAGACCCTTTAATTATGTCAGCCTGAGATTTCATCACTTCTCTGTTAATAGCTAAATCAGATCTAATCTTTTCGACGTTAAGTTGTGTGCCATATTTAGCTTGCATTTCTTCAGCTTTTACAAACAGATCTGCATCCAGCTCGTCACGCTTACGATCATCTTCCATAATCATTTTCTCACGTTCTAACTGTAGCTCAGCCGCTTTCTTTTGTATGTCTGCCTGTATTTGCTGTATTTGAACCGCGATAAGTTGCTCGTTAATGTCTGGCTTCTCTTCTTGCTGTGGAGGCTGAAACTGGGCTGGGTCACTCCAGAACTGTGACGTGTCTTTAAAACCAGCTAACTCAGTCATAGCTTTTAATGTGTTTGCCAACTTATTTATATCAGTAAGTGGGTTGACAGCGCCCATAGTTTGCATTGCTTCTTTCTGCATTTCGCCAATCTGGCGCAACATCATCATGCGCTCGCTATCTGAACCACGGCCAAGCGCCACGTTTATAGATACATCCATGTTGGAATTCCATACACGAGGATCGATTGGCACAAATTCATTTGTAAGGCGAACCATCCTAGGGGCGTCTTGGTGCGTGGTTATTAAGTATAAAACAATTTGATACAGGCGCTTCATGCCTGTCTCAGCAAAAATTCTAGCAATCATTTCTATGTGTTGTTGCGCCGCCGTAACGGTAGCGTTTACGGCTGCCGCTGTAGAAGACTGTAAAGCTGAAGCATCTAAGCCGGCAGATGCTTTAGATATGCCTGTACGTGCCTCTTTGACTTCGTCCATATATTGTAAAACTGGGAATGCCTGTTGGCCAACAAACGGCATAGAAAGTGGCTGAACCTGACCGGCGCTTCTTTGCCTGATTATAGCGCCTACCTCAGTTGATAAAACGTCGTCTAAATTTACCATGCCTTCAGTCACGGCAACCCGTGGGTGAATAGACATAGCTAAGCTATCTAACGTGTTACGCATAATGTTAGACTTAATGCGCTGGACGTCGGCTACGGCGTCAGCGATTGACATACCGTAAAAGTCGTGGGCTTCTGGATCTGGGCAAAACGACGCAAACGGGGCCATGCCGCAAGGCTCGTTAGCTAAAATTTTATTACCGTCGCCGGCTGTGCATATCTTTCTGAGCTCTGCAATGCCATCCATGTCGTAATCGACTTTTATGTAATTTTCGACATATAGAACTTTTTTCATTGCGTCGTCGTCACGCTCATTCATCTCATTAGCTAAGGCTGGGTTACGTGTAGTTCTCTCGACGTTTGTATTCATGTCGTCGTGAGCTGACGCTAATGATGAAACTTCGTCGAAGTCATAGCCCATAGACACAAGCTCAGATACTGTGACAATACGCCGGTGTGCTACATAGTCACTTTGCTCGATAGACTTTGCTTCACGTGAAATGAGAAACTCTTCACATGGTACAGCTTCTAATTTTACACGTCCGTCTGGGTGCGTGTAAGTAACTCTAACAGCGTGCATCATGGGAGATGGTAATATTTCGCCTGTATTCTGATCCATTATAGGATCGCCCATAGGCTCAGACGCAACTATTTCTACGTCGGCGGCTGGGTCAGCCATAAGAGCGTTTAGAGCGTTATCGTCTAATCCACTTAAATCGTGTGTCTCGTATTTTGTTCTGTCGTCCCAGTAACATTTTAAAATACCAACTTTACGTATTAACGCATCTTTAAAAGCTGCGTGGAGCTCCACAAAGCCATTATTATCTCTATTAATAATAAAATTTGCATACTCTGTAGCTTGTTTGGCTGCCGCTACATCTTCTGGCCCCTGAGGGGCATACTCAACTGTTCGCTCAGTAGAATTAAAAATACGCATCAAAGATGGCATAATAGCCTGTACGGTATCCCGTACGTCCATGCTGACAACTTGGCTGCGCCCGTCTTCCTCGTTACCAAACGGCTTACCCTGATAATACTCAGTAGCAGATGCTCTGACCGGAGATACCCAGTTATCCGAATAATCGATTGCGTCGTCGATCTCTTTACCAAGAATGCCTTGGAGCTCGTCGTCGTCCATTACCTCAGGATTTAATTCAGCTTCGAGGCTTTGCGCTAATTCGTTTATTTCTTTTTCCATGCTATTCACCTTCCAACTGGGATAACAAACCCATACCGGCAATGCCAGCCATTATGTTTGGGTCATATACGTCTTTAAATTTTGCAAACCGGCTTTTTATTACCGCCGGATCGTTAGCAGTTCTGTCAACTAACATGATGTTACTTATATTTTCTTTTGTAAAAGGAGTATCAATACCAACTCTACCAACTGATTTAGTCATGCCTTCTATAAGATTAATATAAGGAACATTAGTGTAGCCTTTATCTGTAAGTTCTTTTCTAAATAAATCAACGCCTGTATCTAAATCTACATTTTTTGCATCAGCATAAGCATTCATAACTTCTCTAACGCCATCTTCAGTTAAAACCGTTTTACCGTCTATGACTTCAGTCATATCAAATCTTAAATCTGGTTTAATTCCAAACTCTTCAAAATCTTTTATTTCAAATGGTTTATCTGTTCTAATTTTTAAAGGAAAAGTTTGACCTTTTACATCTTTATTAATGCTTGGGTCACTTCCTGCAAAATGTTTAAATCTATCTTCAGCTTGAGATGGGCTTCCAAGATGTACGCCTAAACGATCAAAACGACTTGGTATATAATTTAAATTTGTTGCAGATGGCGGCCTGAGCACATTACCCATCATTTCGTTTACTTTCATAAAATGAGCTGCATCTTCGTATTTAGGCATTTTATTCTCAGATTTTACTGGTTTAGTAGGTCTTGCTGACGTTTTTAAAGCTTGTTTTAATCCAAAACCACTAAGCCCAAGATCTAAACCGGCAAAGCCTGTATTTAATGCGGCGTCACTATAGTTGCCGGCTTTAAAATCTTTTCCGGCTTGGCCACCTGACATTATGCCAGCGCTTACAGGCATAATGTTAGCTAGTCCGGCGCTGTCAGCAAATCTGGATAATATATCGCCGCCGACACGTCTGCCGCCGAATAAACTTCTTGATGTATCTTTACCAATGTAAGGCGTAAGTAGGTCAGTCATGTCTTCAGAGAAAGTCGTATCTCTAGGTCTTATTTCTGGGCCAAAGCCGCCAGCTCTACGAGAAATTTCTGACACTTCATCTAGTATAGACTGAGAATAAGGTGGACGTTGTACAGGTAATCTAGCCATTATACTTTACCTTGCTAAATTTATATGTTAACACCTTGTTAAAAGGAGAGAGTAAAATGGAAGAACTAGAAACAATAAGAAACGAAATTACTGCTTTAGCATATTTGACTTGGCCTAATAAAGAAGACTTGCCAAAAGAAGCTGAGGAAGCAATAGACGATATTATGGAATTAATAAAAGACACTATTGAAGACCTCTAAGGTAACTTTCTAACAAATCAAACGTATAAGCTTCAGCTCGATCTGCACCTTCGTTCTTTAATTTATCAAAATAGGTAGATGCTTCGTCTACAAATTGTTGATCTATATTCTGGTTTAACCTTGGGTTACCCATATAAGATTTTATATCTTTTGGTAAAGCATCCATTTTACCGGCTGCAATTTTAGGTAAAGCTGTGTCCCTTGCGCCTATAATAAATGGTAATTGACCTTCAAAAGTCATACTACCAGTGCCCTCTCTTTTAGGAACAAATGCACCGTAGGATGGGTGGTCAGAACTTTTAATTATACCTGATAAAAGATCTGGTTGGCTCATTCTGTAGCCAACACTCAAAGCTTTTGAGTTTACTAGATCTGGATTAGTAACTGCAAAGCGTGCAGCGCCAACATCAGGCAAACCTAAATCTTGCATTAGGCTACTATCAAAAAATTTTATAAAAGCTGCACGTCTGCCGCCTTTTTGATTAGATAACCATTCAGCAAATTTTGTTTTATTTTTAAAACTTGGTATATCTTTTATTTTAGGAAATTTATTAGCAATAGCTTCGTCTATTAATGGAAAGCTGTTAGATCCTACAGGACTAGACTTTAACATCTCGCCATAAACTTCTGCCATATGTTTAGAAAAATCTCCTGATCTTTCACCCATAGGCATATAACTTAATACAACATCTTCGCCTCTAGCAGCGGCTTCTTTAAATGCATTTGCCTTAGATCTCATTGCTGTGGGCTCAGAGGCCCAAGATCCTCTTTTTATTTGATCCATATATTCAGGACCGCCGTAAGTTCTTACAGGGTTTTCTAATAAGCTATCATTTACTTTTTTTATTAATCTATCGTTAGAAGTTCTATCTCCAGCGGCAAAATACATTGTTTTACCCTGTAAGTCAGAAGGGCTAACAGTTTTAGGTTTTATTAAATTACCAAGTAAATCACCTTCAACATTATAATTAAATGGAGCAGTTCTATGTTTATTTATAGAATAACCAGAATAAAGAGCTGAGTCTTTTAGTCTGCTAGTGTCTAATCTGGGTTTTTTAAAATAGTTAGAGCCCTTCATAGTAAAACGTAGTAAGTCTAATAAGTCTAAAGGATTAGCCATCTAACACTTCCACCTACGTCTAGCAGCTTTTCCACGCTCACCCGTCCAGCCACGGCTGCGCGCACAAAAACTTTTCTTTCTAGCTTTATCTTTTTTAGTCTTAGGGTTTGGAGCCGGCGCTTTAAGGTTCGAACCCGTAGCCCGATTATATTTGGCACGCCCCTTAGCTGTTAAGCCGCCCCCACGCTTAACAGAAAGTTTCTCTCCACGGCCAACTGATAAACTGGGGCCCTTCTTACGCTTCGATGGCATTACTTTTTCTTCTTGGCTGTTTTGGCGGCTTGTTTAAATGCTTTGTTAGTTGGTGCACCCTTTGCACCTTTCTTACGCATTTTCTCCGGTGTTTTGCCGGCTGCCTTCTGACGTTTGATACGTTCACGTTTAGCATGGATATTGGCATAGAGGCCGCGCTTTTTAGGCATTACTTTTTACCTTTCTTCTTGTAGGTCATTTTCTTACCTGTTTTCTTAGCAGCTTTCTTTGCCGCTGCCATACCTTTTTTAGAATAGGAATAGTGCTTACCGCCAACTTTAGGCATAATAATCCTCCAAATAAGTTTACCCCATAATACAGCATTTTAACATAAAAGGAACCCCGTGCGTGAGGGGAGGGCTACGCACGGGGGAGCTGAGGAAAAAAGCTCTCGCGGTAAAACTAAAAAAACCGCTAACCTATTGTCTCATTTTTGGCGCAAGTTTTCAATTTTAGTTTTTGTAAGTTATAAAGTCTGTCACCAACAGGAGTAATGAATGCCGTATAAAGATAAAGAGCGGCGTAAGACTTACAACAGGTCTTACGGTATGAAATGGTATCTGGAAAATAGGGAGAAGGTTTTGCAGAGCACTAGAGAAAACGTCAAAAGACATAGAGAAAAATGGTGGGAATTTAAGTCAACACTAAAATGCGAAAAATGTGGTTTTTCTCATCCGGCAGCTATCGACTTCCACCACCCAGAAGCAAAAGGCGACACAAAAGTCAGTAAATATATATCTCATAAGCAGTGGAAACGTGCGTATGAGGAAGCTGCTAAATGCCAGATATTGTGTGCAAACTGTCATCGCATTTTTCATTACGAAGAAAAAAAATAAAAATAATTTGTAAGTCATTGATTTTATTTAAAACTTTTTTTGCAATTTAGTGCATTATTTTACCCTGTTCACTTGACGTTAACAAAATAATAACTATATTAATACTATAAGTTAATTTTTTAAAAGGATTTAAAATATGCGTTTATACAAAAGCAGTAATGGTCAGTGGTTTGGAACACAGAGGGACGCTCAACGAGGCGCTCCTCGCGATTGGACTGAGGTTGACGTGCCTACATCTAAGCAGGATCTAATTAACTGGCTGTGTGCTAATAAAGTCGGAGGTGGATACAACAAGCCGGAAGATAGTGTCGCTGGTCAATATGAGCCAGAGGCTACTTCTGAATTACTAACATCCGATACATATAGCTGGGCTAGATGGGCTTTGGATAAATTAGTATCTGGTCAAAAATCAGAAGCTGAGGAAATGCTCAAACTTATTCTTAAAGAGCAAAAATTGCGTTTACAACTATCAGGAGCCATGACTTCAGACGGGTTCCTTGTGAGGGAGAAATAAAATGGCAAATCTTAAAATCAAATCAGTTAACCAAGGCCCACGGGGTGACCGTAACCGCTACTGTGGTCCGTCAGCAATTAGTTGCATCACCGGCATGACTACCGGTGAAGCTGCTAGGCTAATACGTCACGTCGGTGGCCGTAAGTCAGTCAAAGGCTCTTACAACTGGGAAGTGCGTCAAGCTCTTCAGTATTGCGGCATCAAAAGTACGCCAATGACTTTCGGTCTAAACTTACACCGCCGCACTGGGCCCACGCTGGCCGGCTGGCTCAAGGCTACCGTTAAGGAGCGCACAGCTAATCGTGTTTTCCTAATCGTGGCTGGCTGGCACTACCAGCTAGTTCAAGGCCGACGCATCGTGTGCGGCATACTGTGGGACCCAACATCCATACGAGGCAAGCGCGTGAAGCGACGGGCTCGTGTGTCTCACGTGTGGGAGCTTACAGCCGAAGGTAAGGTCACCATACCGTCTGAGGCTAGGAAGCCTAAGAGCGGTTATAATTCTGACCGGTCAAAGGCTCAGAGGCTGGCTGCACAGCTCGGCATAAAAATAGAAATAGAAAGGTTCTATGATTATGACGGTATGGTATCTCAGTATTGGATCGGCGACTACGACGATAAGTATGACGACGGCAGCGACGTAGACTTTTCTCAAGATGGTATTATCGACGGCCATTGCTCATACGATTGGTGTGAGGTTTATGGCAAGCTCGAAGAGATCAAAGATTGGAGGGAATCTCAATGAAAAAGAAGGGCAACATAAAAGGCTACGCAGATGTAGTTGATAGCTCCTTAAACCTTTCTCAGTTCGGACATAGTTTCTGTCTATCTGGGCGAGGCCACGGGAGGAAAAACAGAGTTCTAAGGGGCTCGACAAACAGAGCTGCCAGACGTGCAGAGGCAGCGTCTAAACGTAAGGGGGTAAAGTAATGGCTTATGCTTTGTTTGTTAACAACGGCGACGAGTGGGAGCTCGTCGCCAAAAATAAGAAAAAGAAAAATTTACAATTTCATTTTTATTATGATTATAATGGATACAAGCACCCAAAATTTAAAAGATACTATAATAAAAGTGATGGTAGAATTATCGAAACTGACGGGTCAGATAAAGAAATAAATGAGGCAATACAAAAACTTAATAAAAAAAATAACACCGACCCGTAAATTTTAATATTTTGTGTGGTAAGATAAAATTAGTCATAGGGAGATTTTGAAATGACCACAAGTAAAGCTAATAAACACTTCACGCCTATTAACGGTAACGCAGCAAGAGTAGTGTTATCGAAGGGTGTACACTTCAAGCCTAAGAGGCAGTTTAGAAACGTCTATAAGGACCCAATTTATTTTCGTAAGGTAGACCCGTTTGCAGTGGGCTCAGAGAAAAAACTCTATAAGGAAATGGTTGGCAAACAATTCGGACGCATAACAGTTCTAGGCAGAGACTTAAAAGCAAAGAAAAATTGCAACGGTACAATGTGGGTTTGCAAATGTGCGTGCGGAAATTTTTTGATGCTAAGATCAAAACGAATTAGAAAAGGTGAAAGTCAGGACAGGTGCAACGAGTGCCTGTACATACAAGAACTGCGAAATAGAAAATAATTATGTTTTTTAATAAAATAAAACCGATTGTCTTAAATGTTTATATGCCTGAAGAGCTTGAGGGGTATGACGTTGTTTGCAAAACAGGCAACGATAAAAAACCTTTCATGAGGCCAAATAAAAATAAGTTTGGTGACATATCGTCTTGCTTTGGATTAGTCGAAATGCAGAAGCGCTCATTAACTATAAAAGCATGGCAACAGATAGACGTTATACAAGACGATAATCAAATTAAGTTTGAGCCTGCTAACGATCAATACTTTGGCAGTGAATTGCACACGCATCAAACGTGTGGATTTGCAGAAAAAGAAAACATCGAGGTTATTAAGATAGCGCCACCCATAGCTATAACGTGTAATGAAAGTATGAACTTTTTATATACGGCAAGTCCTTTTGCATATCATCCGCTTAACATCATTAGCGGCATCAATAATTTAAAGTACAACTGCCAAACAAATGTTTTTATTTATTTTGAAAAAGGTAAAAAACTTAATTACACAATCAAGCCTTTATCGCCGCTTATGCATATAGTGCCACTAAGCGACAGACCGATAAAATTAAATTACACTTATAGTTGGGAGAAAACAGTTAAAATTTTAAGCGTTAAAAAATATCAAATGTTTAAGAAAAACAAAATGTATAGAAGAATGAAATTGTAACAAATTGGTAAGCCGTGAGTGCCGGTGGTTTTGACAAAGTATTTTACACCAAACCGCGAGCAGCTAGAGCCAGTCTAATCCACTGAGTGATCTAGCACTAAGGGAGCCCTGACCTCGGCTCCCTTTTTTACACTATACCACGAATTTCACGACGCAACGGCTTGTTCCAAGCGCCCGTGGAGCTCGTACCGTAAGCCATAGTCGTATGCTGGTTAGCTAAGCACAATGCAATCGCGTCAGCCCTGTCAGGCGACGCTATGCCACGCTTCTTCATGGCTTCCTTACTTTCGACTTGCAGCTTGCCGGCGCTGGTAAAGTGATAGCGTGGAGCTGCTAACTCAGCCCACAGAGCGTCGTCACGGGGCAGTTTAACGTCCATACCCTCTAACCAAGCCTTAACCTTAAACCATAGCTCAGCGCGTAAATTTAAATACGTTTCTTTTTGTAGGGCACGCTCGGACACATTTAAACCACGCGCTGGCAGGCCCAGCTCACGCAACCGGTCTAAAACGCCAGCGCCGAACCCGTTACTATCGACAATAATCTCAGCCGGCTTCTTCGAAGGCTGCATGGCGTCGTACTCAGCTTTCACAGCGCCGGTCAACTGCATCAAGTCGAGGTTACGCCAGACAGTTAACGGATGAATAACGGGTCCCTGACGCTTACACAAAACGGAGCTATCCATACCCTGACGGGCTACGTCGAGGCCCCACACGGCTACGGTATCCTCGTGGATTTTTATGTCGTTGTTCATGGCGTGGTCAATCAGAGCCACGGGAATAACTGTGTCCTCTTCGGACGGTGGAAAATTTCCAAGCACGCGAACATGATACGCCGGACTATCTTGCCCGTAGCGCTTCTCCATGTCCCTGACAAAGTCGTCGGCAACGCGAGGGCTATCGACGCAGCTTACGTGCATCGTGTACCAGTCTTCCTTCAGGCGGTTGTGTGTGTCGTAAAAAAAGCCGGTGTTACGTGTGGGGTTTCCCGTTAAAACAGTCGTCGCGTTATGTCCCGACATACTACCGCTGGCGGCCTCGAAAACGCTGGCCGGTATTCCGCTGGCTTCGTCGGCTAATAATAACACGTTATCTGAGTGCACACCGGCAAGCGCTTCCGGCTGCTCCTGTCTAGACGTCCGGCACGATATAAACGTGCTCTGTGGCTGGCTCTTGAGCTCGATACGGTCACTTTTGATTTCCAGTAAATCGTTAAATGGCTTTTTCAGACGTTTGGCTACATTTTTCATTTCTGCGAAGCAGGCGTCAAAAAGCTGGGCCGACGTGGGGGCCGTCACAACCGTTTTCGACGGTACACGCATTAAAACGTGCCATATGGCAGCCATAGCAACAGCCGTTGATTTTCCTACCCCGTGCCCAGAGCGGCAAGTGACGCGCCTAGTCTTTGGATCTGCGACTGCACGTAACAATTCCTTCTGCCAGTCGTCGGGCTCAATGCCTATAACTTCGATTGCGAACTTTACGGGGTCATTTCGGTAGCGTTTTATCAGCTCTACGAAGGGGTTATTGTTAACATTTTGTTCCATGTGATTATCCTAAAATTTTTTCACGGGATGTGTGGGGAGGACCTGTGCATTTGCGCCGGCCGGCGCTAAAAAAGGGGGGGGTTAAAATCATATATGCTGCACCGCAGAAAACATATTTTCGCATAATACATATTATGTTAATTATTGGCCTCTTTTCTCGCAGTTGCAGCATAAAATAGCTAAAAATGGGTTGAAAGTTGACATTTATGCTGCTTTGCGGCACGCGCACGCGCCTGCGCGAGTGTGATTTAGTGTGCGAAATCACCGTTCAATCTCTTCCGCTTCACCCTCGATAACATTATCTAATAGCTCCGCTGCTTGCGCGTGTAAGTCATTAACACTTATGTTTATAGCCACGTCACGCTGTCGAGTATCATACTTAGAGTTAAGCTTACTTGCCATCCACTTATCAGTATCAACCTTTAACCTCGACACATTAACATCTTCAGGCTGAGCGTTTTGAGCTGTGTCAACTGCACGCTCAGCATAATAGTGACCAGCCTCATTTAACGCCTGTTCATATCTACCACGTCTACCGCCAACAGCATCAAGCCACATAGCAAATAGTTTGTATCCAACATTAAACTCTTTCATCAACGTGCGAACTGAAGTGCCGGTAGAAATACGTTCCAACACTTCGTCTTCACCTATCTCTTCTATTGCTGCAATCTTAGCTTTACCTACTTTACCTACCACTTGCTATTTCTCCTGATAAAGCTGAGTAGCCACAAATATCTACCCAGTGATCTGCTTTGTCAGGCGATACTCTTATCCTAGATATTTTAAGCAACACCATCATCACAGCTACATCAACAGGTCCTATCTCATAACCAGTGTAAGCTGACCAAAGCGCAGCCGTGTTTTCAAAGTTCTCTCTTGCATCTCCATAGTCTGCATTGCGATCATTGTTAATGACCTTCATTGCTTCTTTTAGTATGTCATCTCTATCCATTACCACGGTATCTCATCCCCTAGTTCCCAATTAAATGATTTGTCTTCGCCCTCACGAATGACAGTTGTTATCTTAGCCTTCGGAAAACTATCGTAAGCAGCCTCCAAAAACTTAGCCGTAAAATCATTAGACAATATTCTAGCAACATCTTCGAAACTGTAAACTATCCAATGCTTGTACTTCTCACGTAGTACGTGAGCATTCTTAGACGCGATACAAACTATTCTCTCACCATCGAGCTCGACGCAATAGCAATCCTCAGCCGGAGGCTTATGCCCAGCTTCGAGCGCTGTTTTCTCCAACACATCCCAAGCTCTCATAAGCTGTCCGGCAATTTGATTAGTTGCCATTACGTCGTTAGCTTCGACGGCGTCAGTTAACGCATCATAAGCCGCTTCAAAACGTCCAGCCATTTCTGGAGGAACAAACGTAGGCAACGTATCACCCCAGTTATCAACTTTCTCACGGGCGATACGATCCAACGGTTTAAGTTGTCCCAACACTTCTGACTTAATGATAAGGCCACCGCCTTCAGGTCTACCAAGTACATCACGTCCCTTTCTCTGTGCTTCAGCTAATGTAACACGTTTCTTTTTCTTTTTCATTACCATGCTAGTCTCCCTAATTTTTCCCCACTTTATTTTTTAACATTATCCCACCTCCCCCCACTTACGTATATACATACGTTAAGGTGGGGGGAACGGTTTTTCAGGCTAATTTACCCCACTTTCCCACCTTTCCCCACCTAGACATGGGAAGGTGGGAAACTAATGAAGCGTATGACCACGGCTATTTATTTCGCCCATTTCTATCAGCAACATACGAAAGAACGTCAGGTCAGCTATCCCGTCTTCACAAGCCTTAATACCTTCACGTCTGTGACCCTCTTTAAATATGTCTTTCGTTCTTTCGTTTGTATGGTTCCACTCCACCTCGTAATTTTCTTCTTCTTCGCTCCACACAAGCCTTGCAATTACTTCTTCATTGTCACTCATAGCCCAGCCTCTTCTCCTGTTATCCAAGTTCCAACTGATACGACTTGCACCTCTCTTGCCTGTCTCTTTGCGTAAAATTGTTCAAGACGTAGCACATCAGTCTCCAGCCATTGTTTTACTATAGCACGGATTTTAGCTTTTTCGTGTTTCTTTTCTACGTCAAGATCTAACGCTTCTGCCACGGCCAATCCTACCCACATCTTAGCTTGCACGCTTTGTCTATATGGCTCACCATCTTCCAGCGCCTGCCCGACTATTCGCTGCACCTTCATAGCGTCGCGTGTTGTCACGCCGTCAAACAGGTCAGGCATTTTAAATGTAACCGCGACGCCCACGTATTCACCATTAGGTAGCTGCACGCCTTCCATACGCCTGTACACCGCCTTTTCTGCCGGCGGCGCTAAGTTAGCTTT
>CEPR01035911.1_pt1 | contig 13978 bp, 31 predicted proteins | sample 530431 | NCBI WGS metagenome assembly CEPR01 (sample SAMEA2620078, study PRJEB7988) | marine metagenome | isolation source: saline water (ENVO:00002010), including
TAACTTCTTTATCTCCTACATACAATTTTCCATCTTTATTCTTTAACATATTTTCACTTCCATATTTTTTGATGGGTAATTATCCCCACAGTTTTTCCATGCACAGATAAACGGAGTATTTCACCGTCTACCTCTACATCAGTAATATCATCAATAAACTTCCTAAGCCACATCAATATCTTTTCTTTATCTTTCATCTTATTCACCTATTTTACTAAGTTCTTGACCTTTCAATTCTTTGACTGAATCTACTCCAATCAAAGCAAGTATCTTCTTACATTCTTTACCAATCTTAGTCCTGTGGAATCCTGTCTTTTCAGCAATATACTTACAAGAATATCCTCTCACAAACACTTCTGTAGCAATAACAGACATAGCCGCATAATAGCATCGGCCTTTGTTAAAGTCAGAAGTAATTACTTTCGCTTCAAAATGCTCCATGACTTTATGACATTGATGGATAAACTGAGGTTCATCTGTAATCTTTCTCGCAGTTTGTTGCATTAAGAAAGTCCCATCTTCATGAGCATAGTGGATTGAGTTTCTAAAGAACTGATTTATCTTCCTAACTAGTTTCATAGACCTGTTTACATTTACTTGGAATTCAGAAGCAACTTCTTTCATTGGTTGTGGTGTTCCGTTTTCTTTCAGAACATAAAACACAATAGCAGTTGCTCTTTCTTCAAGAGTAAACGAGCGTAGCATATGAAGCCTATACAACTCCATATACACCTTTTCTATTCTTTCAGAAAGATTCATCGGTAGTTTTAGACTAGACATTACCATATTACAATGTGCTATACCTGCAACAATGTGTCTTGACCTATTTTGGTTAGACCTAGCAAATTTACTAGAACCTCTACCTGTAATAATAGAACCTAACTTTCCTTTATCAGCACTATGTTTTACATTGTAGCCTTCGCCTCTTTCTACAGGTGAAACTGTTTCTTCAAACATTCCTGTAATGAGGACTAAACCACATTCAGCACAACACTTTTCTCCTAACCTTTCGTCAAAGGTAATTTTAATTGAACCACATTCACTACACTTCATTCATATCAAACCTACATTCATTCTTATTCTCGGTCAAATACCGTTTTATTGTATTTACTATTGTTATTGTAAAGGAATCGTTCAATAATGCTAATGCTCTAGCCGCAAATTGGTCGCCCAATGGAGAACCTGAAGCCATATTATCTATACATATCGGCCCTTTCCATGAAGCACCGTTTTGAACTCTAATAGTTTGGTCTGTTTCTTCTCCGTTTTCATCTAATACAGTTTCATCAACATAATCAGGTTGCCAAACGAATGTAGAAACCATCTGTATGTCTGATTTATATGAGTTAGAAGTAAGTTTCCAATCATAGTCTTTACCTCTAACATAGATAGTTTCAGGCTGACCATTATCATCATATTCTGCTTTGAGTCTACCTCCGTGTTGTAGCAACAAGTCATTAACTAATTCAATGGCTCTTTTATCTACAATATCCTTCATTCGGTTTTGTTTAAGGAACTCAAGCATCACCTTCAAATCAGAATCTAGGGGCTTTCTACCCATAGTTAATTCATACAACTTAGAAGGTGAAAGATACTTTAGTTTACCTCTCTTTTTACCTTCTACATAGAAAGAACATAACTTGACTAGTTGTTTGATGGTTAATGTTCCCCAAACTCCATCTGCTACTTCTATTGCGACTTCATCATCACCAATCATCATAACAGGAAGCCTTACTTCATACTTGACATAATTATCATAGAAGAAATATGGGAATCTGTTTTCCAAAACATACTTTACATTTTCAGGTATAGCAAGACTCGCATAAACACTCTTCATTAGTTTAGCAGGGTCTTTTTCAAAACAAGACTTGTATGTTAGTCTAGCCAATACATGACAAATAGAAGCAAGGTTTTCAGGCTTACCATTAATGTAGTAGCGGTTCTTAGTTTTCTCAATAGCAACAGGACAAGTTCCTATCATAATTACAGTATTATATCTGCTAGGCATACTAAAATCAGCATAGTAATTACTACGAGTAGATAACGACTTCTGCCAAAACTGAACAATACCTGCATGAATAGGGTCTTTTGCTTGTCTTAACATAGGTATAGTAGTATCTCTAGACCTTACTGCGTCTTTACAACTAATAGTTGTAGTATAGTGTCCTCCACCATCGTTTGCTTTTCTTATTCTTATTTCCATTTTATCACATCATATACATATTAGTATTATCCACATCGCATTCATCGTGGATTTCTTTTTTGATTTCTTGTGCGGAATATAATTTCCCGCCACAAACCCTACAACGGGTTGCTATCTTTGTATTTCTTCTACCTGTGGTAGTATATTCAGGGTCTTTCTCTTTCACCGTAAATCGCCTCATGCATATTATCAATTACTCTTATTCTGTCATCACAAATCTTACAATTTCCATTACAATTCGCATCATGGTATTCTAACATATCTACTATTCTAGGTATTTCTCGCCTCATATATTGGTCAAATCCCATTTCTACCGCTTCGGGTATCTTCCATAACATTTCTTTAAACGGAGTGTATAATCTGAATATTTTATCTGTATCATCTACTAAAGAATCACAGACATTTATTGCTAATCCTATTCTATTCTGATGACTTACATTAAAGTCTTTCATTATTGTTATTATTACGCTTAAACACTCTTCATAATCTTTGAAGAGTCTTGGCATAGTATCACCTTAAATTTCACATTGTCCTCCCGCACAAGCCAATTCACCACTAAGGTTAGTTTCATCTGTAGTTTCTACTACCTTAGTTAGGTCTACGCTTGTTAGGGAATTAGAAAGTTCTTCAAAGACTTCTTCTTTACAGTCTTCAAAGGGTGCTTGGTCGTATGTGCCTCCATCATAAGGCAATACAGACAACCCATTATAATAATGACGGTTTAGCCAAAACCATTCTGCTACTTCTTCCCATTCATTATTCTTAATGGAAATAGTTGCTGAAACATTGTGAGTGTTTAGACCGTCATTGTGGCCTGTTCTAACCCATCTAATGCTGAAATTCTTTACACGCTCTAGTAAATCAAATACAGATTCATGTCGTGTAATAGCATTAACAGGTGCTTTCTGAGGAACAGAAATTACTGCCGTATCATGTGGACTAAAGATTTCATCTTCTACCAATTCAGGGTGTTCTCTTGAAAGGTAGCCATAAATCGCTTCATTCTTTCCTACTCTTACTCTTCGGATATAGAAGTCATTATGCCAAGCATGAATACCACTACTTGTTCCTAAAACAAGTGAAGTTGTTCCCGCAGGTTTAACACAAGTAGTTCTAGCCGCAGGATTAATTCCTATCAACTTAGCAGTCTTTTCATTCTCTTTCTTTACTTCTAAAGCGGCCATTTCTAAATCTAGTTTCTCTACAATATTAGAAGCAATACCTGTCATAGATACTCCCAACAAAGAATCCTTTTCAGTTGTTCTTTGCCATACTTCTCTTAGATAGTGGAAATCAGTATAGCCCGCTTGTAGCGTTCCTAAGAACGAAGCCGCACTAACTCTTGCTTCTAAATCCGCTTGGTCTTTTACATCAGAAGCATTGACTTCTGTAAGATTACAAAACTGATAAGGACGCAAAGCAATTTCACAACAAGGATTAGTTCCCCAATCTTTGTCATTATTGAAATAAATTCCGGGTTCTCCGCTTCCTGATGCTTTAATTCTAGCCCACAAATCCATGAAATATTCTTTAGTAATTCTATGTCTAAGCAATACTGCTGAATTGTTTGCTCTACCTCTTTGAGGATTTAGTTCCCACCATTTCCCAGATTTACAAGAAATCATTTCATTATCATCTGCTGAAAACAAACTAATCATAGCGGCTCGTCTAATCCCACCACTAAGAACTGCATCAGCGATATGACACATAATATCATGTGCATCAATAGGTCTTAATTTGCTACCGTTAGGAATATTCTGTAGTATTCCCTCAATAACAACTAAACATTCTCTTAATGGTTGTGGGCCGGGTGCTTTTCCTCCTGATGTAATCAATAATGCACCCTTTTCTCGTATATCGGAATAATCAAAGATAGGAGTAGATTTCCTAACTCCCATATAACATTCCATTAGAATCTTAACTGCATCAGCCCAACCTTCAATAGAATCAGCGATTAAATATCTACGGGTTCTATCTTTGTTTGGCTTTTGAATTTCAGGTAATTGTTCAACATGGTGTCGTTGAACAGAATAACCTACACCTGTTCCACCTAGTAATAGGAACATAGCCTCGTTAAATGCAAAATATGAATCAATTGGCATATAAGCACAATTGTAAACCCTGTTAGGACTCATCTCAATAGGCTTTCCACCAAATTGTAATGAGCGCATAGAGGGTAATACTTTCTTAGGCAAAACAAAATGAGCATATACATCTCTAATGTCTTTTTCTAGTTGAGGATATTTCTTAATATGCATTTGCATATTTCTCTCAATCAACTCTTCCCAAGTTTCTCTTCTTTCTTTTTCCGGTATAAATTTGGCATACTTCATATGCACAATAATGTCTGATAATATCTTCTTATTCATGTTCTGTCCTCCTGTATTTTGGGCGTATTTTATCCTAAACAAGTTTAGGGGATAAAGATAACCCGCATAATTAAAATAAAAAAAGGAGGGGCAATTTCCTAGTGTCCTAAGCCTTGCTCTAAAGGCTTAAGAGTTCAGAAACTACCCCTCCAAAAAGGGAGTTAGGAAAGTTATTGTCTAACTTAGAGGCTTCCCCCAACAATTGCAGGGGTCAAGTCTACTGACTGAACCTCGTCCCAATTAATGTTAGTAATATCTTCTCTCGCTACCATTTCCCCATCAATAAAACACCAATGGGTTGGGTGCGTAATAATTTGCTCAATAACTTCACTACTTTCCATAGTTAGTTCTGTGTGTCCTGTTTCATTCAAAATTCTCAACTTAATCATAATTCTCACTTCCTATTTTTTCCTATACTCCATTCATATATAAAGGGGTTCATTCTAGGGGAAAATCCTCCCCGCTTAACCATGCCAAAAACCCGACCCCTGACAGGATAATTGTCGCATAAAGTAGTGTCATAACTACAACATTGATTATCTTTCCCAACATCAAGCATTCCCCATTACTTCTTCTACACGGTCTGTTAGCAACAAAAGAGCCGAAGCCCAAAGACCGACAAAGATACCCAAGTCGGTGTCATATGTTGCGTATATTGCTATGCTACCAATAATAGATGCTAAACTAGCACCTAGTCCTATTTTCTTCCAATTCATTTTATTCATCTCCTTTTAATTCGCTTATTTTTTTACTAGCCCAACGCTTGCTAGGAACTTCACCATCATAACCTAAAGCCTTCAAGTATTTGATTTGCTTTTCAGTTGCAGGTGATTCGTCAAATATTTGTTTACAAGTATTCAATTGCCTAGAGGTCAATTCTTTTTGGTCAGTCAATTGATATTTGATTGATACCAAGAATTCTCTTTCCCATTCGTTATTAGCGAATGTTTCATCAAATACAGGAATACCGTAAAAGCCGCACATATCTTCAAATGATTCACTAGTCCCTGCTAGCATTTCATTATCAGCAATTTCTTTTTCAGCCGCCCTTCTTTGTGCGATTACCTTTCTTTCTGCATCTCTAATTGCTCGCTCTCTTTGTTGCTCAACACTATTGAGTTTTTGGAAAGGAACATTTAGAATATTCTGCATCTGTCTAAAACGCTGATTCAGCCCGCTTCTTAGATTACGGAGTCTGCGTCTTTCTTCTTCTATTCTCCTTTTTTCAGCAACTTCGGCTTTCTTTATTTCTCGCCTTTCTTTCTCTTCTTTCATTTTCTTGATAAGAGGTTCAGACTGAACAAAGTAAAGAGCCAAATCACGCATGAGTCTTTCATTAGGATAGCCTCTAGTGGTTTGTTGGTTCTTAGGATTATCAGGGTGATTCCATCTCCAAACAATAGATGCCATTTTGTAATGACGAGTCCCAAACTCTCCTTCTGACTTCTTTCTTAGTTTTCTAGGATAAACATACTCATTTATTTCTCTATCATAGTAGTAGTTGTTTCTGTTTCCCGCCCTTGTATTATATCTAACATCAATCTCTTTGATTTTGTTAAACATCATCTCAAACGATTCTCCATTTTCAGCCCACCATGCTTCGGCTTTCATAGAACCTACACGGACATTAATCCATTCTTTGATTTGTTCCTCAGTAATAGTTTCTATAGATTGTCCCTTCTCTTGAGCAATCTGTCGCATAATTAGATATGAGTTAATGTGGTCTGAACCAACACATTCCCTAATACCATTTTCAGTATTAAGAATCTCAAAATGATAAGTAATCCTATGACCACAAAGACAACTACCTTCTCCTTGCTGTGAATTAGAAACCCACTCAGGAATTTCACCATTACCACGCCACCAAACACTACCTGTTGCTAACCATTCTTCTTTAGCCTCATCATAGTTATCAGCAACGGACAAGTTTACCATTCTACGCATTAGGACTTTATCCCAACGACCTTCGCCTAGTTCTCTTCTGACCATAACCCTTTCACTTCCTTTTCTAATTCAAGTATTCTATTACTTAGCACTACATTTTGTTTCTGTAGTTTCTCTCTCATTGTTTTGAATTGCCTATTCAACTTAGCAATTGTTTCTTCAACTCTTTTGTTAGCCTCTTTCTCAATTCTATTGACTATATCTATAGAAGAGAAATCTGCAAGGCTAGCATTGACTTGCATTTGTATTAAGAAATCAATATCCATCTTTTCAATGCGCTCAATTCTATCTTCAAGACTAACTAATTCAGCCTGATTTCTAGCATTAGCGGTAACAACTGCTGATGCGGTCTTTTTATTTAGATAACATTTGTCGCACATACTAACATTATTTGTCTTAGTAGACCAAGTTAGAAACTGTGCCTTACAAACCTTACATTCTTTTGCTACACCGACCATTACTCATCACCTAGATACATCATATCTTCTTGGTCTTGCTTTTCAAAGGTTCTTTGTTCTGACAAAAAGCCCGTTAGAATCATATCCATCTTTTCTTGAAGGTTCTCAATAATTCCTGCAATTACCCTACGATTAAGACTAATCCAAATCTTGTGGTAAGTGTTTAGCACTACCTTTGGTTTATCTTCTTCATTATACGATATAATAATCGGTGGCATCGTATTGTCATGCACTACTCTAAATTCTACTTCTGTATTCATATTAATTCACTCCTATGTAATCTTGGGTGGAGAAACATATCTCCGATTTTATTGCCATTCTCATCATACAGGCTTGTAAGCAATTTCTTACTAAATGTAATTGCTTCTTCAGACAATATAAAGGGGTTCACTTTTTCTAGTAAACGAACACCTTTTCGTTTGAACTTCAAGACTAAATTGTAGATGGAATGCATATAAGCCCCACTGTTAGCGTAAGGCTTGGCTAAACCATTATCAATTAATTGTTTAAGGAGAATATCCTCCTCAATTGTATTATACTTAATCAAATGATTTAGCACTATAGTTTCTATTAATTCTTCTTCACTTAACATATTTTCATACTCCTTTCCTCTTGTTTTGGTTAATCTATCCTCAACCCTATATAGGCAACCGCCATAGGGTCAAGGCATTTCTCTATAGATTTAATTGAAAATCTACAGGCGTAGAGGGAATTGAACCCCCATCTTCGGCTTAGAAGGCCGAAATGCTATCCATTACACCATACGCCCTAGATAAATGAAGCAATTTGTATCGCTTCAAGTGTGTTTTTTGTCTGTATGATAGTTTCTAACCTATCCAGACTATCTTGAGGATTGCGTGATACATTCCTCACTAACAAGGTAGCAACTATTTGCGCTAACCTTTCATGACTCGCATTGACTAACAACTTAGTTAGCCCTTCTTCAAGTTCTTTATGATAATGTTCTTCTGCTAAACAAGAATGACATTGTTGCCATTCCATGCAGTCTAAATGATAGTTAGGCACTTCTACCCAACCTGCTCCATTACATTCTTTACAATTCATTTTTATTCACCTTTTCTTCCGCTACATTAAAACAACTGTAGCAATAATATCTATTCTTAGATATGACTTTATTACAAGCCATACATCTGTGTTGTTTCTTCATTCAATCAACTCAAGTATAATTTCTATTTGCCCGTCTTTCTCTACATAGACGAGAGGTATTGCTATTCCATGCCTTGTTTCAATCATTCAATCGCCCCTTTTGCTATATTCTCTATTTGCTTGAGTCTTTTACGCAACCGCTTGATTTCTGTTATTAAATCGCTTACACTTTCACAACCTAAATTAGACATTTGTTCTTCTTCCCATGCTTCATCTGTGTTGTTCATTATTCTTCCTCCAAAGGCAACATCTTCAATGGAATAGAGAAGTTGTTTTGCTCATTCATACGAGTAAACACTTCATTCCATCTGATATTGATATGGTTTACAGGCCACCATTCAGGCCTACGGTCATTTCTCCATTCAGCAAAACGCCACTTACCTTCAAGATAATAATGGCGATAAGAGGCTATGACAAAATCCCACTCATCATCAAATGTATTTTCAATTCTGTATTGGTCAGCCATAGCAATAGATACAGGAGTCAAGGCACTTGTATCGTTCTTGTATGGATAATCAGGAGTATCTAAGATACGCTGATAACTACCATGTTCTCTACCATATCGTAGAGTATATTCCTCACAAAGCGAAAGAGCGTGTTCATACAAGTAATCCCAATTGCCTTTTGTTTCTCTAGCCCAAATAGTGCTAGGGTGATTAAGCATAGCGGGTTTCATCAAGTTAGATGCAATATCTGTGTGAAACTGTTTCAGTTCTTTTAGTGATGGGATTTGGTTGTAATGGTCTACATACATGAAATAGAGAGCATTGGTATGCAACATCTGACAACTTTCTGTTGGCATTTTGATTATGTGCTTGTCTATCATCATTTGTGCCGCTTCTCTTGGGTCTTTTGATAATGCAAATATATTCATAGTTCTTCCTCCATAAGCGTTTTAGTATTCTCACAACACACACAGTCCTCTACTAAAGGACAAGTATCATGATAAGGTTCTTGACATATTTCACATCTCATGCGTCTTCACTCCTTGCTTCTAATTGAGTAATTAGTGATACTACAGAATTCTTTGCTCCCTCTATATCACCTTCATGCAGTCGTGCTAATATGACTGAACAAAGTCCTATAATTGATTGAATCATCAACTTTTGACTTTGCATCAAATCATTTTGAATGCCTCTTAGCATATCGTTTATTTCTTTTTTCAAGTCGTCCATCATTCTTCCTCCCATTTAATTAGTTCTTGTTGGATAGGTCTTTGTTGAATGTCAGGATAAAGGAATTTACCCAAGACATACAAAACTACCATACCCATAATTCCTAAGAATAGTTCCTTCATTCTTCCTCACCTACTATTGCATCATAATGCTCAAGGGCTTTTACCCAAGTGGTGCGTGTAATTGTCAAAGTCATTCTATTTACTTCCCAATTATCACCAATGTTTCTCAAATGAGGAACAGTGTTTTTGAAAAAGTGCATCATTTCTTTTGCATCTTCAAACACATGGTTTTGCCTCATTGTAATCGTTCCATCATCATGGATTATATTTCCATATTCTATTTTTACTTCCATTTTTATTCCTCCCATAGTATGTCATAGTTGTCATTCAACAACTTCAAATCAATTGGCCACTTGTAGTCTGTTTCTCCTTCAAAAGAGTAGGAAACTTGGTGAATATCACCGTCTTCCATTTCTATTTCTAATGTCCCATACTTACACCACATGGCCTTGACCTTTGACCAATCAATATCTAAATCGCTAACATCAAATTCCAAGTGTGTAGAATAACTTGCTTCTACAATCTTGGGCTTACCTTTCTCTAATTCTATTTTCATTTATATTTCCTCCTTGATTCTTGGTAGATGGCATAACCATCTGTGCGTCCTAGCCTATGTTGCTCAAGACAATATTCTTTTCTCTTCTCAGCAACTTCTACATCTAAGTCTAGATAGTCGCTCTTCCAAATTCTAGTTTCTTTCACTATATCTTTCATCTTCATTTTTAATCAACTGCATTTTTATTTTTATTTCGTCCAGACACCCACGACACATTATCATGGTGTGTGTTCTTTCGTTATTAGAATCTAATTCTGTTTCCGTAAGAGTAATCTCATAATTACCCTTTAGATAACATAATCTACATCTAATAACAGGTTTAGCCCTGAACGGGACATTACCTATTATTTCTTTAATCCAATTTATCATGTTCTTTCACCAACTTTCTATCTTCCAAAAAGAATGGGGAACGGAAGGAAGTGCATGACAAAACTCCCTTGACAAAAGCCGAAGCCCACAAGAGGTATTTTTCCGTTATTACTGTCAAACCCATTTATGCCTAGAAATTCTAGGTCTTGAGTATTACTCCTCTACAATAAGAGGAAGTTTAGTTTGGTAAGGGTCAGACCATGTTGGAGCATTAGGTCTTACGATTTCTATTACTCCTGTTAAACCACAGTCTAAGCAAACTACTTTTGTCACTTCAACCATTTCTTCGTTATCATTAACATAGTAGTCTTCACCATACGCTTCATATTCTTTATGTTCACAACTCATTCAATCATCTCCTAACAAACTATCTTTGTAAGCCTGATAAGCCATATCTTCAGCATCAGCCCTTACCTTATCCATATCTACCCATTCATAACTATCATATGCTATCTCTTCACAGATTTCTTGCGCTATGTCTTTGTTCTCATGTAGTAATTCACTCAACAAATCCATTAGTTCATCTTGTGTAAAGTGGGTCTTAATCATATCAAATGCGGAATTGAATCCGCAGTAGTTCAGCATTTCTTCCATTTTTCTCTCTCCTTGCGATGAAATTTCTGTCGGTTTAAATACTGTAGACAGCCCGGACTCATCAAAACGGGTTTTACCTATTAACGGTAAGAATAAAACGCTATTTACCTGAACGGTAATGCGTGTGAAAAAGCAGCAGGAGAGAAAATTTTCTTCACATTTAAGAAAACTTTCAGAATTTCCTGCAAAACTTTTGTGAACAGATGGAAAGGGGAGTCAGCAACTTTCGTTGCATTACTTCATAGTAGCCCCTTGACTCAACCCTTTCCGAACACTTGAAGGATTTTCTCAATTATTATTTATGGAGGTATTGAGAACCTATCACTTACTCAAGCAATAGGGAGGTCGCCCGACCCTATATAGGTGGCCGCCACAGGGTTGCCCTAGTCTATAGACCGATAACCTGCTCATCTAAACCATATGCCATAGGCCGCCCATGAAGCGAGCGAGAGAATAATTGCACCCCAAAATAATCTTAGTCGGACATTGTTGATGGGGTTGCACTTCTTACTCAAACAGTAAGTATTGACTAACAATGTTCCCTTATGGATATAGGTTTCAAGTAAGTGATTACTTCCTTTGGGTATATCCACCCCACATTTCTGACAAACTTCATCTTTGTCAGCCTTGATATAGACTTCTTCTACTAACCTCATTGGCCTAATCCCTCCCCACTAAAACAGGAAGCACACCAAAACTCAATATTGGTTATTTTACCATTATCGTCAGCATCAACCACTAAGTTAGTTTCTTCATTGGTGTTGAAGTGTTCATTGTATAAATCACAACCACACTTGCCACACTTAATTATCTTCATGGTATCATCTCACAAGGTCATCATATAAAAGAGGAAAAGAAAGGAGGCTATGAAAGAGAAACCCCCTTGCAGGTTAATCATGATGTCTTTATCTTTATTACTCGCAAACCTCTTTCATATCTTTCTTGAACTGAGGCATCAAGAAAGAAGTGAATCTTTATTGCCGTCCCATTCCTTGTCTTTATACCACTTGGCTAGACGGTTTCTTGCTCGGTTTCCTTCGGCCTTTGCATATTCTTCTGCATCAGCATAAAAGCCACCGCCACTTCTGTTTTGTTTCTTAGTAATAGCACCGATAATTGGGTCTTGGTTAAAGTAAACAGTTGATGCTTCTTCAACTACTGCAACTATTTGGTCAATTACAACTCTTACCGAAGCAGGGATAGAAGACTTTTGCCCCTTTCTAAAAGGTGTTCCATCTCTTCCTTTCAATAGAGCCTTCAATGCTCCTTTTGCCGCTTCTCTTTCACTTGGGTTAGAATCACCGATGGTTAGATTCAATTCACAAATCTGTTTTAGACCTGCATCTAAACTTGTATCGGCTTCTAGGTATTCGTTTACCTCAATCTTGAGGCTATTCCATTCTGTATCATTCATTTTATCATTCTCCTTCATCATAGTTGTGGGTGTAACCATATTCAGCATAATGTTCCCATTCAGCAGTCCACTTGTATGGTTTTTCTATGTAATATAGAAGTGCGTCCATATCGGGTAGGTGTCCTGAATTAACTAATGCTCTCGCCAATGCGACCATATTGTAATGATGAGTGAACCATTCCTGTTCCTTATCAAACAACAAATATGCTCCTTCTTGGAGTGCCTTAATTGTAGGGTCATCGTTATCCATGTGTTTCCACCATCTTTGACAATCTTTAACACTATATAAATGGGTTCAGAAAAGAGGCACTAAGCCGTATTTTCACTCAAAGAATTAATAAGCCTACCCTTAGTTATTAGCAATTAATGGGGTTTGGTGATGAAAATGTTGTCTAATAGTTCTCATAATAGTTCTCGTTTTTGCATGAGAAGTAATTTTGACCTAGTTATCCCGACAACTCATACGATTTTGCCCTAGTTAGCCAAACCTTTCTCATTATTCTCATTTCTCATGACTCTTATCAATATATATTATCCTCTCTCCCATATAAGTAGGGTAAAATTGACCTAGTTATAATTAAGGCATAGGGAGAGAGAGTAAAAAGAAGAAGAAGAAGAAGAGAAATGAGAAATATGAGAATAATAGTAAAAATGTATTACTTATTCCTATAACTAGGTCATTTTTTGGGAGATTATTCTCTTCTCACTTGGAATTTTTGATGAGAAACATCGGACATTATAATATATTAATATAATAATATAAGATATAACATGGTATATTTATTCATATAAGCCCAATTGAATGATACCCAAATGAGAAGTATGAGAAACGGGGTGTAATATCTTAGACTAAAAGTTGTCACCGTTTTATATATGGTCTAACGAATGCTCGCTTTCTTTTGACCTATCCTACCATATGGTCGTGCTTTGTCTTGACCTTACTAGACCCATTCTGAAAATAATCAGTAATTGCGAGAAAAATATCCGAATTTGGTGAAAGATGCAGTATTAAGGAAAAAAGGAGGAAAAAATATGCCGAAAGGAAGAACTGATTTTATGATTAAGGACAATGTTGCTCATTTTTGGGCTGACAATAAAGAAGACATGAAGACCATGCTCAATATGCAGTTGGTTAGTTTAGCGTTGGGTGGTTTCAAGGTAAAGGCTCACCCTGTTTCAGATGTTAAGCCCGCTATATTTGGAGGAGATGAAGAATGAGTATCAACTTTGGAATTAAGACGGATTGCCCTAAGTGCAATACTCTCAACTGTTATTGTGGTGATAACCCTGACTATTGGGACGAAAAGGGCGAACAATTCGTCCCAAAAGACATTAATGACTTTGATAATATATTCAATTATATTGAATGGTGTTGTCAAACTCAAAACGGCTATGAGATGCAAGTTTGGAGATGGGAGGAAATAGAGGAATATATCAAAGAGATATTACTTGAAAATCACAAACTTGAGCAGTTGTTGGTTATCTCTCAGGGCTTTAGCCCCTAAGCCTATGTGGTAAATACAAAGCAATACCATATGGTTGCGTCTTTGTTTAAAACCCCGTGTCGGTAGTCAAGGTTTTCTGCCTTGTAAAGGGAGCGTCCTCCCACCTCAAACATATATGACTTCAATAATAGAAAATACGGTATCTCAACCGCATCTCGGCAC
>CEPR01006844.1_pt1 | contig 13810 bp, 8 predicted proteins | sample 530431 | NCBI WGS metagenome assembly CEPR01 (sample SAMEA2620078, study PRJEB7988) | marine metagenome | isolation source: saline water (ENVO:00002010), including
TAAATAAAGCACCTAAATGAGTTGTACTTGATTGGTCTGGATGTAGAATCTCTATTCTTATTTCTCCAGCTCTTTCTCTAAAAGTTACTATTTGATAATCTGTACCACCTGTTGTGTATATTACTGGATCAAGTGCTCCATACATTGTTGTTGTAGATGTGCTTGAACCTTGTTGTTGCCAAGCAGGAGAACTATTAGGGTCAGCTTGGAATCCATATGAACTACCAAACTTGTCTGTAAATGAGCCAACAGTAAAGTCTGCACTATATCCTGAAGGAATAGAAGATGCTATAACACCTGAGCTAAACATATTCCCTCCTTATGATAAACCAGAACCAAAGATAACGGCTGTGTTTGTTCCTGTATAAACAACTTCTACTGTACCACTTTTACCTACTGTAATTGTGTTGTCAGTAACATTAGCAGGATCATTACCAGCAATAACTTTACTTAGAGTTATACTGTTAGTATTTCTAGCTAACGTAATATTTTGTGTAGAAGCATTTACAAACGTAATCATTTGCCCTGCTGTACCAGTAGGTAATGTATAAGCGTTCACACCACTACTGTAAGTGTTTATATACTTTTTATTTACTGCTACTGTAGGTACAGTGTTTGTACTTACAACTTCTGTAGTAGGTGTTGAAGTTATAGCATCAGCATTTAATGTGCCTGTTATGTTTACACCTGTATTAGTTGTATTGAGTTTTGATCCAGTATTACTTGTGTCACCATAATATAATTTAACCGAACCAGACGAACCATCAGTACAATAAACTCGTCTAAAATTATTGCTGTCATTTAATGATAAATCAGCTGCCTTAACAACAAGGTTTCCAGAACCAGTTTCAATTATCTCAGATACACCACCAGAAGATTTTATCTCTAAATCTGTATTAAGATTAATAGATTCATTATCACCTAGAGTTAAACCATCAGCAGTTATAGTACCAGTAAACGTAGGAGAAGCAATATTAGCTTTACCCGATACAGTTGTATTGAGTGCAGCAATATCTACACCATCTACAGTTCCAGATACCGTTATGTTTCCAGTTACGTCTATACCTGTATTATCAACCTCTAAATTAACATCAGAATTACTACCAGAAGTAAAATACGTTTTTCCTGAATGAAGTACTATATTATCAGAACCTACCTTTAAACTATCAGTTAATGTTGTAGCATTATTGTTTAAACCTAGTGTAGAAAACTCTCCTATTTGGCTAGTTTGGTTATCTCCAAGTTGTATTACAGAGCTAGATGGTATTAAAAGACTATCGCTACTAAATGTTTTGTTACCACTAATTGTTTGATCACCTGTAAGTTTTACTACTTCATTATCATTAGCTTTAGTAGCTATAGCTGCCGTATTAAGCACTATTTGAGCAGAATCTAAAGCAGAAGAATCAAAAGATTCTTGTGCTATATAAAATATTTGATTAGCATCTTTATCTAGTGCATCAGCAGTTAAGACTGAAGAATCAGAATAATCTGTTAATCTAGTACTTCTACTAGAATTTCTTTGTATTAATACTTTAGCATTGTTAGCAGGTGCTCCATGACTTACAGTAAATGTTACTTGAGTTCCTGAAACCACATAATCAGTTGTTATAGTTTTAACTGCACCATCTACTGATACAGTTAAATGACTACTGTCTAAGTGTGGTGGAGCTGTAAAAGTTGTGACCGTGCCGTCACCAACACTTTCCGTATATGAAAAAGGCATTATATTATAGCTCCTTACTCTTGATTAAAAAACATATCTATTTCTTCTGTACGATGGGCATGATGTAATCTTTGCTTTTCAAACTCTGGATGCCCTTGTAACATATTAGAAACTTTTTGAGCAGCTAAAGTTCTATATTCTGTTATAATAGACTTTAACAAAGTGGCTTTTGTGTCAGTATCTGTAAATTCTACAGAATGAACTGGGTCTCTTATTTCAAAGTATCTATTATCATTAATAGCTGTATGTAAAGTTTCAACTAAAGTTTTATCATTATATTTAGGATTTTTTATAGTTCCTATTAATTCTTGATAGTAGTCATAGTAACTTCTACCTTTTTGCCAGATAGTGCCTTTTGATGGAGTACCTTCTGTAAACTCTAATCTTTTAATGTTTAAACCCATCCAAGCACTTTGTTTAGCTACAGGCATTGATAACTCAAGTCCTATTCTTCTCATTTCATCAACAACTTCTTGGAACTTTCCTTCGTACTCTTCTTCTCTTTTACTTTGTTTTTTGTTAAGTCCAGTATAACCCCATATTGCTGGTGGCTTGTTTACTGGTTTACCGTCAAGTACATTTCTTCTTAGGTCAGTTTTACCTTGATATTCTGTATTGTTAAAATTAAATAAGTGAGGCTTACCTTTTAAAGAACTCATAATATCTCTATTTTCTACAGTAAATATATCGTTACCTTGTGAAAAATGTATTTCTTCAATTAAACGATAGTAAGGCATATAACCTTGAAGATGTTTTAAAGCACCTTTAATTGCTCTTTGACCTGCTTGATCTACTCTTCCTGCTGGAGGATTAATTACATCAGATATAGATTTTAAACCTTGTAAAGTAGGTATCTCAAGAATTGTTTTAGTTGCTGCAAAAACGTGCTTACCAAAACTAGCTTTAATTTCTTGATCAGTTCCATATTTTAATGTATCACTAATAGCTCCTGCAACCATTATAAATCTAGCAGCAGGGTCTAACCTTCTGACTGCAACACCATTTACACTGTAAGGAAGATACTCATCAGACATATTTTCTACATTAGATCGGTTTCGATCAGTAGAACCTCCGCCTTGTATCATACCTGAACCAGCCATCATAAACGCACCAGCCCATAACATAGTACCTATACCAAGAGCTGCATTTGCTTCAGCAGCTATTTGAGGGTTAGGTGAATTTAATCTAGCTCTTAAATCTTTTGAAAACGCTTGTAAAACAGGAGTTCTATCTCCTACAAATGTCATAAGGTTTGTCGGTGTTCTAACAAACGGAAGCAATTGTGTTAAAATAGGAGAATGATTTCTAGCTCTTTGACCTAGCTTACCAAAGAATCCAAATATATCATCAGACATTTGATTTTGGAATGTAACTATATTAGCTTCTTCTAAAGCCTCTTCTGCAATAGAACCTCTTACAGGTTGTACATTATTAGCCATATCTTCAATATGCTTTTGTATAATAAAAGAACCTTGCTCGTCTGCTTTTTTCCAAGCAGTGCTGAAATCGTCACCTTCGTCTAAGTAACGATTAATTAATTTTCTATCAACAGTAGCTCTAAAAGCTCCTTGTTTCATAAATTCGTCAGAGCTTATCATTAAACGTCTACCTAGTAAACGATTAAGGTTACCAAAAATGTTAGCAGTATACATACCGACACTTTCACCTTCTTGTCTGCCTAAAGTTCCAACAGACATATCACGGTTTCCTACTACTACACCATTACCTGCTTTACCATCAAAAGCATCAAAAGCAGTACGGTAAGGAGCTATAGAACCTCTTGACGTATTAAGTGCGTGTACAAAATATCGTAAAGAAGCTTGGAAATGTTTTAATAATAATATTTCTTCTATTACAGCATTACGAAAAGCTTTAGCATCTCCAGCTACTACACCTCCAGCAAGTCTTTGTAGTATTCTATATTGTTGGTGAGCTGCCGAAGAAACAGTGTTTACTGCTATAGTAGACCAAGCACCTAGAATGTTATGTACAAAAATATCGTTTGCTATAGCTACTCCTTTTGTAAAAGGACTTACTTTTATATTTTGCATATTTTTTATAACTTGTATTCCAGCATCTGCATCAGATGTTTGAGCTAACTTTTGAAATAAAGCTGCTCTTTCGTAAACATTTAATTTATCAGAAGCTAATTCTACATCTAAGCGACCTTTTAAAGCCTGTAGTTCTCTACCTGATTTACTACCTAATCTTTCTATTTGAGCTGTTATATTTTCTAATTCTCTATATCTGTATATAAAAGAATCTTTATCTATAGTTTCAGCTTTCTTAAAATTTTGCCAAGCATATGTTTCAGCAGTTTTAAGAAAGTTTATATAATTAGCAACACCATGAGTTGTACCTGTAAGTGATGAAGGTATTGTTTTATTATTACCTATAGCAGCTACAAATGTATCTAAATCTAAATCTTTTGCTGATTCTACTAACTTTTCTTTTTCAAAATGTTTAGCTAGACTTTGAAAATCTTTTTCCATTATTGTTACAGCACTACCTTTAGGTACTTCATTCTTAGATATCTGTACTGCTAAATTACCTACTACTTCATTTTTAAATTTCTGTAGACCTTCTTGCCTTGCTGTTTGTCCGTCTAACCTAGAAGCTATACGATTTTCTAAAGCATTTACGTTTGTTTTAGCTTGTTCTTCTGTAGTAACACCTCTAGTTCTACTATCACCTGTTTTAGTGTTAGGTTGTGCTGTTATAGCTGCTTCACCTAATTGTGCATCAGGAGCTGCTTTTTTGGCTGCAATACCCTTACTAAGACCAGTTAAAGCACCAGCACCACCACCAAAAATACTACCACCTATACCACCAATTGCAGCAGATTTAGCTATATGCCCTATACTAGAGCCTTCTCCTATACCTATTTGTTCTTTAGCTTCTGCATCAAAATGTCCGTGAGCTGCACCTATTGTAGCTCCTTCAAAAGCACCCCACTTAAAACCTTTTCCAGCATATGCAGCTACCGCTTTACGTATACCTGCTTGTGCCACTTGTTTAGCTGCTTGTCCAGATAATGTACCATAACCGCCTGTAAGAAGTCCTGCCCAGTTAAACCAGTCTGTAACTACAGCTTCACCAAAATCCATAATAGCAGTAAACTTATTACTCTGTTCTCTATAAAAAGGTACTGTTGAATCCCAAACATTATACATAAGACCAATAGCTTGTCTTTCTTCTTCGCTAAACTGGTCTCCTCTTAACTTCATACCTAAAGACATAACGGAACTTGTATTTAATGTTAAGTCACGCATTTCTTCATAGAAATAATCAAGAGTTTTTCTATCATCGTTTAATAAATCTTCTCTTATAGCTCCTTCTTTATTATTAGCATATAATCTTGTAGCATTTAGTAAAGCTTGATTTTGTAAATTATCAGAATATGAAGCTTCTTCTTGTGCTATCCCCTCAGGGTTTAACAGTCCTGCTTCATCGTACTCTTTAACCAACCTCGATTGGTCTGCTGGGCTTAGTTTATTAGGAGTTTTATACTTCCTACCACCAAACTCATAAGTATATAAATCTGCCATTTTTTTACTCTCTAGTTAGTTGTGACATTTTCTGTTACAATGTAAGTATTAGCTTCGTTACCTACAGTAACTGTATTGTTTGCATCATCTATCATAGATATATAATAATTTGTAAGTTCTTGTTGGATTGCTTCTTTCTTTTGCTGTTCTTTTAAAACCTTTTGATTTTCTATTGCTATTCTATTTTGTTTTTCTAATTCTAATTTTTTTGCTTCTACATCAGGATGTATGGTATCTTGATATACTTGTTGTTCATTACCCATTATTGATCTAGTTGCCTGTGCATAAAAATCTTCTTTAAAAAACTTATTAGCTGTTTCAATAACTTTTTCTTCGTCTGCATCAGCAGGTAAGTTTTGAAGAAGATAAGAATCTAACCTGTTTTCTATCAAAGCTATATAACTATCTAATTCTGTTCCAAAACCATATTTATAATCAGCCTTTTCGTTATTTGCTATATGAGTTTTAAATCTACCAACTATACCTTTTTGTATATTATCTAATTGATCAGAAGTCATATTAACATAAAAGTCACCTTCTATCTTTTTCTGTAAAGTATCTATTAATGCTTTAGCTTCTTCACTTTGATAATTTTCTTTTAGAGTTAAAATAGCTTGACGATAACTTTCAGAATTAAAATTATCTTGACCCGAAGCTAACCTGTCTCTAAAACCTTGTAGACTATTTCTGATAACATTTGTTTCTTCTAAACTTGTTTCTAGACCTTTAACTAAAGTATCGTTTTTATTTGCAAAGGTAACTTTTATTTCATCTATTTCTGTAGGATTTAGCTCCCTGTCTAATTGTTCTTCTGCTATTTCTATAGCTTTTTCTATACCCTCTTCACCTGCACCTAATTCTTTAAAACCTTGATCTACTGCTACTTTTATAATAGAATTTTCTCTAAGTGCTATTTTTTCGTCAGCATCGTAGTTAGCTATTTTAGCCTGAATTAGTTGTTCTTGTATACCTTTAAAAGCGTCTCCTTTAAATAATTTACCATCGACTAATTGTTCAGCATATTCAGCTAATTTTGTATCGTGTTGCATAGTAACAGGATCAACAATTAAACTTTCTTTTACTATTCTAGCAAATGCTTCATTAATTTGTTTTTTAGATTTACCTTCTGCTAAAAATTGCTTTCTTAAAATCTCATATCTATTTTTAAAAGCATTGAAGTTTATAGATGACTCATAAGCTTGCATTATTTCTACACTAGCTCTTATATTAAAACTGTTTTCAGCATGAGTAATACCTTGTTGTTTTACTTGCTCTCCTAAACTTAAAGAATAGTTTTCTAAATTTTTTTCAAAAGTAGATTGAAATCCTATAGCATTATATATAGGGGTATATCCGTTGGCATCTAACCACTCTGTTCTAGTTTTTGTTTCCCAAGCATAATATTCTTGAGGGTCTAACATTGTATCTAAAGCACCTTCTGATATTTTAGATTGCATATGTTTTTTGTAATCAGCGTTAGCTTTAGTGCTTAGTGCTATATTGTATTCTCTTTCTACTTCTAGTTTATTAGCAAACGCACTTAGCTCTGGTGCTACATCTTTGTAAAAGTCTTTAGAAGCTCCTTGTTGATATGCTAAGTCTAAAGCTTTTATCTTAGCATTTTCTGTAGCTTTGTCACCTACTTTGTTTAAAGCACCTATAGTATTATCTATTGCTTTAGATATAGCAGAAGCATCAGATAATTTTTGGTTTCCTGCTCCTTTAACAAAAGTGTCTACAGGTGTTGCTCTTACTTGATAATCAACAGAATCTACAACATTCTGAATTTTTGCTGTTTTACTAATTGGTTTAGCCATTTTATATTCCTATACTTATGATGCTATTGCTGTTACAGCTCCAGCACCTATATTTAATAGAGTAGCTGTTCTACTAGGTTTAGCTACTGAATTAATTCGAGACTGTGCTGTAGAAGTAGCTGCTTTCATTTGTTGATTAGCTTGCGTTTCAGCACGAGATACGTTTTGTGTAATCATATTATTAGCTTCTAGGTATTGCCTAGTTATATCTTGTGATATAGCTCCTTGATTTTGTATAGCACCACTTTCGTAAGAAGCTAATCTAGCTCTTGATTCTGCTTTAATACCTTCTAAATATTTTGATATTTTATCAGTAGCAGCTTTTTCTCTTTCTTCGTTTAATCTATTTCTAATTAAAGATTGCTCATCTATTTGTGCTTGTATAGCAGCATTAGCGTTTGCTTCATAAGCTTCCGCTTGCATCTTGTGACTATTTAAGCCATTTAATATACTTAAACCAGCACCTGCTTTTTGTATAGCACTTAAACCTTTTAGAGCCGTGGTTAGCTTAGTAGCTCCTAACATACCATAGGAAGCTACAGCACTTGTAGCAGTAGCTACAGCACCGCTTATTGTTGATCCTATTGCTGCTAAAGTTACTGGTTCACACATGATTTGTTATCCTCACAAATTGATAGAAAGGTTTTTTACCTACTCCATATTCTTTATCTAATTTTATAAATTCAAAGCCTAATGATTTAAGCCACCTTAATGAAACTGTATTGTCCTCGTGTACATAATTTAAAAGTATGGGATATTGTTGACTCATTCTGTCTACCCATTCTTTTGCTTGAGGTATAAACTCTTTACGAGTATCTATTATTTTATCAGAACCTAGAAGCCAAGGTGAAGCAAATATATTACTATCACATACTCCAAACATTCCCACTACATCCCCATCTTCATGTATAATAGAATTACATTCTTGAGAACCTGCAAAACATTTTAATAGAGCCTCTAAGGGTTCTACTCCATTGCTATACATTATTTCAGTTTTATCTTGTTCACGCATATATGGAGCAAGTTTTGCACAATCTTCTAATTTACTGGGTCTGTAGTGGTGAGTCATATCAAATCCTTCTGTTTCTTAAATGAATAAACGATTCTACCTCAGCATTCTGAAAAATGCAAGGTAAATGACTATCGTTAGTTATAGTTATTTCTGCTTCTTTAGCTTGACTAAGAACTGCTACTCTCATAGAACCATCTTCTACTACGGCAGAGTAACCTAAAATATTATCACTTTGTCCAAGCATACGTCCTGTAAAGGTTGTTACAGTGTCTGTTCTTCCTACAGCAGATACAGTTACTTTAAAACTTCCTGTATCGTTATAGTTAAATACTACATATCTAATCTGGTGTCTAGCTAATCTTGATGGGTCTGCTTCTCCTGCTTTATAAACTTGTTCAGATAGTTGATATTTAAAAGTGTAAGGTTCACCTATATGTACAAAGTTATTTTGAGAAACACCTGAGCCATCTAAATAAGTACCTGCAAGATACGTATATACTGCTGTTGGGTTTGTTCCTGTACCTATTACATTTCCTATATGATCTACATATTGTGTATTAGCTGTAGTGTCATATAAAGCATCTAGTGAAGCTTGATCTGTAATAGCTGTACCTGTTACTTTAATCCTATGATCTAATAAAACACTAGGCTTAGGTAGACTAGCACTTGATGCAGTTCTGTTAAAAGAAACTGTATATGTAGAAGCTGTTTTAAGAGCATGATTATTAAAATCAGATTCTGATATAGTTCTGTTAAAAGTTACATAAGTATCTCCTGTAGTAACTACATAAGAAGATACATTGGTAGTAACTCCATTTAGTGTAATACTTTCAGGAACATTAGTTGAATTGTAGGTAACTCCATTTTCTGTTAATGCTGATATAGATACTACAAATTCTTCATAACATTGATCTAGTACACCATTAGTATCTACTGATTTATAAATGTAAACGTGTTCTATATTACTATTAGTTCTAGTTCCTAATACAGTTGGAGATGTCCAAGCATCTGTATTGTAACCGTTTGTAGGTTGTGAATTAGGCTCTAATACAGCTAAACTACTTCCTGATACATTAAAACCTCTAAACCTACCATATATTTTTACATCATGTCCTACTGTGTCTGGACTTTGGAAAGAGCCTACATTACCAGTAGATTCAACATTACGAGATACTTGAACAGTACCTCCCTCTTCGTCTAAGTTTAATGTCATTACTTCGTATCGTGCATCGTCAAATAAGAAGTATAATTCTCCTAAATTAGCAAATACATCTACTACATTACTATCAAACTTCCATTTAGACCAAGAGCTTTGAACTCTTTCTTTATCTGTATTATACCATCTATACACATAAACTGTTTTAGGGTCTTTATCTGTCAAACATACTAACATATCTTCATTAGTAGATGCAATAAATTTAGTTATTTTACCTTCTATATAATGAGGAACATGAGCTGTAATAGCTGGTGCATCAGATGTTTCTGTATCACTTTGTACGTAGTATTCTCTCATACCTGAAAATTCATCATTTTTAGTAGCAAAGAATACACTTGTACCTGCACCTTGAGGTTTAGCATCTAAGGAACATTCATACTTAGTTGTTAAATCAATACTTACTTCTGCTGGAGTTAATAACGAAGAAGAAGATAAACTAAATTGGTTTACATCACTAAATAAAACTAAGTCATCTTGAGATGGTATTGCTGCTTGTAAAAGAGAAACTTCATTTTGAGCAACACCTACATCAATTACATCTGTATCTAGTAAAGCTCTTACAGTTACTCTAAAGAAATTATTGTAAACACTGGCTTCACTAAAGACTACATTTTCATCAGATAAAATACCTAAACGATTTCTGTGAAAGAATATATCTGTTATTTTATTATCTACAAAACTAGGAAATGGGTTAGTGTCATCATCTCCTGCTTTTCTATCAAGATAAGTTTCTCTTCCAAACGAAAAAGCTAGGTTGCTTTTTTGAAAGAGTATGTGTGGCATTGTAGAGGCATCAAAACTATGTGTTATAGAATTGTTAGGTCTTGACGGAGCAGCACATTCTTTCCATGTCCCTGATGTATTTGAGCCTGAATATTGTGCATAAAAATTATCTTCTTTCTTGTTGTTATCTCCATTTACTGCTATAGTAAAACCTGAAGTACAAAACTTAGGAAGTGCCGTAAAAGATGGGCAAGTGTTTTTAAATGCAAAATAATCATTACCACCGTTGTCATCACTAACTTCTAAGGTAAAATCTAAATATCCAGCTTTTGTTTGATCGCTTCCTGATGAATAACTTGTTTGTGTAGATTGAACTACAACAAAAGGATCACTAGCGTTTCTAACAGCTACTAAATTATTTGTTGAAAACTCTGTTGAGCTTATTTGATCAGCTCCTCCTGCATATATCTGGTCAGTACCGTTTGTTCCATCTGGAACAGTCGTGTTAGGGTCTAACAAAACATCAAAATATTTAGTAGTTTGTAAACCTTGGCTTTCTTGATCTACTACTGTAGTACTACCACCACCACCACCACGAGTTCTTAAATGACCAGAAAATAAAGATGAACTACCATTAGCATTTTTTACTTCAGTAAAATACTCTTTACCGTAGTTCATTTGTTTCATATAGAAAATGCCTTCGTGAGGTCTTGGATTATCTATACTATTTGCTTTTTCAACAATTCTATTTTTATTTACTAAATAAGTTTTATCAGCTACTGACGTAGCAGTTATTAAATTTTTAGATATTGCATCAGTAGCATGAGTTTTATTAAAATATACTATTGGACTTGAACCACCGTGCGTTATATCATCGTTATTTTCTATCCAAGTTCCGTCAGCTAACCAACTAGCTTTTCCAGATTCATATCTTAGATTACCTTCTTTATCATAAACTAATATTGTCCATGTGGCTGCTGAAGTATTAATACTACTACTATCTATTAATATTACTATTGTATATTGTTCTCCTTCTCCTCTTTTATAAGTATGAGTAAAGGCATTGTTTATTTCTGTGCTTGTTAAAGTTGTAGTGTTACTAGAAGATAAATTATCACCGTCTGAGTAACTATTAGTTTTAACAAACTTTTTTAAAAATTTAGTTGGAGGTCGTTTCTTTAATCCATCTACAATATGAGAAAGACCGTTTTCCTGTACCTCACCTTGACTAGCATTTCTTAATGATGCAGGTTGTTGTGAGACCCCATTTATGAGGTTAGGAATATTCTTAGAAACTAGGCTCATATTAAATCACCCTTGTACCTATGTTACGATCTAGTACACTATAAGTACTATTATCGTCAAATATGTTATAATCACCATTATCACCTTCAGCTTCTTTTAAAGCAATCAATGCTTCTTGTTCATCATTTCTATTCATTGCTGAAAGTTCTCTACTTCCTACTACTCGTTCTTGAAATATACGAGCTGCTTTGATAGCTATGTAACGTCTTGCTACTTCAGGAATTAGTTCATAATCTAAAAGGAATACTAAATCTAACTTTAGTGTTTTTCCTATGTTGTAAGTATGATTTATCTTATCATACATTTTATCACCTCTTTGAACATACTCGTTCTTAGAGCTTCTAAATTTAGTTTCGGATTGTGCTAAGTCTGCCCTTAATACATTACTAGGCAATACTACATGACCGTCTGTGTTTTTTGCTATTGAATAATCAGGTTCAGAATTAAAGTTCCATCCATAAGCTTGGACACTTCTTGAAACATTATTGAGGATAGTCTCAGCAGTTTCTGCATCCAACAATCCTGATGTAAGATTGTTTACTGGTGCTTCACCAATTGTGGATAGCATTGTATTGACTGCTTCCAGTTTTGTTGTTGGAGTTGTCATATTTACCTCAATGAAAAAATAAAGAGAAGCACCCCCGAAGGGATGCTCTCGTGTAACAAACTATTAAGTGTTTGCAGCAGTTGTGAATGCAATAGCAGCTTTGTTACGAAGGACGTTATGACCCATCGCATACTTAGCAACCATTAATGTACCTTGACGCTCAATCTGATACTCAGACTCAACACCAAGATCAAGTAACTTAACTGTTGCAGCAGCATCTTTAGTGAAGATTAATCCACCTAAAGATGTACTAAACCCAGAGTAGTCAGTTTGTGGTGTACCAGTATTGTTGTCAGTTCCATCATTATCATTAATGCTATTAGTTATTTCCAAACCGTCAGCAGTTGGTAGGTGATTAGACATAAGAATCTTAACACCGCCTACTGTTGGCACTTGACCAGCAGCAATACTACCGTTACCACCAAGGTCACGATTAATAGCATTGTTATCTGTACCCATTAATTTGTAGTACATAGCTGGAGTAAGAACACAGAATTTCTCACCAGTTACATTAGCAGAATCAAATACTTCTAATGCTGTAATAATACCAGTAACAATATCATTACCTTCTACAGTACCAGCAGCAGCATCAAAAGCTAAAGTACCAGCAGTTTCAGAACCAGAAACTTCTGCCCATACTGCATCAGTAGTAGCCCATTGATCTACTTGATCTGCTGTACCTGCACCTGTTGCAGCTTTATAGATAACAGAAGCAATGTGCCTATCAGCAGCATTTGCTAAAGCGTTACCCATTTCTTTAGAGTAAATGCTTCGTACATCGTAGTGATTAATTGCTTCATCAATTTTAGGGATGAAGGTTGAACTTACAAGTAAGTCATCTACAGTTACAGTGATTTCACTTGCGTCTACACCGTCACCATAGATAGTTTTACCAGCTTGGTGGTAAGCTGCACCAACAGTACCGATTGATGGGAACTGTGCTGACTTACCGTTTTTTATTGTGCGAACTCTATGCAAAGGCATAAAGATATTTCTTTCTTCAAAAGTTGTCAAAACCTCTCCAGCGAACTGCTTTAAAAACAAAGCACGTTTATCGCCATCTTGGTTGACCTGACCTAATCTGGATACACCAGTTACGTCAGTTGTATGGTCTGTCCACGCCATGATTATTTACCTTTTAGTTAAATGTTTAAATGAATGATATTCTACTCAGTCACTTAACACTCAGTCGTTCTCTGAGATTGTCCTCCTCGGAGGGTCAAAGGTAATTGTACTTGTGTTGTTGTTACTTTTGGAATGTTAAAAAGCCCTCCGAAGAGGGCAAGAGACTATTGTACATTGCTACGAGCTAATTTGTCCGTAACAGCTTGGCGATATGCTGGATCACTTTCGTATCGGGAATCCTTCATAGCTGCTGTGACTTCTGCCCAAGAGCTATAAGTACCGCCTGTTGAAGTAGCTGACTCACCTTCATATAAAGATGGAGCTTGACCTTCAGCAGATAGATAGCGAGACTGCAATCCTGAAACTGCCAATTGTACCATATCAGTGTCTCCTGATTCTACGGCTCTATCAAAAGCAGCAATCTCTTGTGGAGATAAATTATCTGCTGCCCATGTTATCATTTCACCGTAAGCTTCTTGACCACCTACACTGTTGTAGACAGTCTGTTGATAGTTGGCTGCAAGAGCTTCTTGCCCTTGTATCCAAGCATCTACTATACCTTTTGGAAGTCCTGCACTTTCTAATGCTTCATAAGCATCATCAGACAGTCCTCCTAATTCTGAATATTCGTTTTGAAAAGTATCAAAATCTAGACCAAGATTATCTAATGTATTTTCAACTTCACTAGAATCTGCTGTATCTTCATATTGATCGTAATACTCTTCTTCTTC
>CEPR01056586.1_pt1 | contig 13723 bp, 29 predicted proteins | sample 530431 | NCBI WGS metagenome assembly CEPR01 (sample SAMEA2620078, study PRJEB7988) | marine metagenome | isolation source: saline water (ENVO:00002010), including
GATCTCTCCTTTATTTCGAAGGGTAAGAAATACTTTCTTAATACTATCAGGTAAGATACACTCTTCGATAGTCTTAGGACGGTATTTTTCTACATAAAGGAAATCGCTTTTCATCATACCCTCATCGCACAGTAATATTATAATACTTTACCATGTTTTTTAAGCCACCAAAGAGATTTCCCTGTCTCTTCTTTAGCTTGCTTCAAAGTTTCATAAACTTTGCCATCTACTTCAATAGCAACAGCGTTACCTGTTACTACTCCACTTTTACCTAAGGAGTTAAAATCTTTAAAAGTATTACTCCATTTTTTATCGTAATTTTTACTCATTAGCTTTTCTAGCTTTTATTACTTCATACAATTGAAGAGGAACTAATAAATGAATTTTATAATTTCCAACCATGTCATCATCTTTTATTTCGTCTTTAACTGCTTCTAATGTTTGTATTGCTTCATTTACACTTATTTCTAATAATTTTTTATGAATGTCTTTACCAGATTCTATAAATTTATTAGCTGCAAAATGCGCATCGAAAATAGAACTTTCTAAACCTTCTCTTTGTTCTTTATTAAGAGCCATATTTACCATCCGGCAGCAACGCGATAAAATATTCAATGCCTTGAGCTCCATTAAACCTTGCTAAACCTTTAGAACAAACTTCTACTTCGTAATCGTCCATAATCATTTTAAGCTTTTCTACTGCTATAGATAAATTGTAATCTACTTCATGACTTGCAACTCCTTCGAATACAAAGTTATTAGAGTTAGGAACGCCTTTATCATGTAGTAAAATATCACCATTAGTAAACGTAAGAGTAGAAGCGTTATTAGCTGAAGCAGCTCTAACAGCTACGCCCCATTGCTCTTTTTTCATAGACGCTTTGACTTCTACAGAAGGAAGAGATACACCCTTTTCAGGTGGAGCTGTAATTACAGCAGGGTCAGCATAATAATATTTCTGCTTCATCTTACCTTGAGAAATAATTACTTCTCCATCTCCAAACTCAAAATCAGGGTCTTCAAATAGACTCACTACACCTAAAAATTCATTAAGATCGTAAATAGCAAACGTTTTATCAAACGTTTCATCTACATCTACTTTAGCAAAAATATCTTTTACATTAGAGATAGTTTCTAGTTTATTTCCTGGGTTAACTACAATCGATTGATTAATAGTAGCAAAGTTTTTTAAGATAGCTAAAGTCTTTTTAGACAGCTTCATTTCGTTTTCCTCTTACGTCTTTTCTTGGGTTTATCCTCTATTATAGTATCTTTTACTTGATCTTTTCTTGTACCATCAGGATAATATGCATGAACGATAGTCTTCCATTTAGTTTTATTTTGTTGCTGTGAACCATAAGTATTTGATATCCAATCTCCATGACGTAGATACCAATTAATATCATTTACATAACCGTACCAAAAATGATACTTATCTGAAGCAACTGACCAGTCTTTTGTTCCATCTTTTAAACGTTGCATATCTTTTTTAGAAGCATATGCTTGTTCTTTTGCTTCTTTAAGCCAAGCTTGTACATCTTTAAGAGGTTTAAAACATCTTTTTTCATCATAACAAACTTCATGATAAGTTTTACCTTTAGCAGGTTTCTTAGCCGCTCTAGCTTTTGCTAGACGTTCAGCAGCTGCTTTTTTCTGCGCATCTGTCATAGGTTTTCTACGACGTCTAACTTTTTTAGGTTCTGGTTTTTCTTGATCAAGCAGCGCTTTAATATTCGCTGACATATCGACTTTAGATCTTCTTGCCATAATCACACCTCCATATATATTATAAGGTTAGTTATGACTTTTTTCTGAATGAGTTTTGATACGTTCTTTTATCTTCTTTATATAATCAGGATCTGTAGCCCAGTTTATTAAGTCATTAACGTTTTTTGATTTACTAAATTTTTTATGAGCTGGATGGTCATTTAAAGTCCAAACCGTATAATTAACACTTTCGCAAAAATGTTTAAATTTTATAAGACCGAAATTAGGATTTTTATAACCTTTTGGCTTGATATGAGGTCTATCTAAATTATTAGTTCTAATTCCAAAAAAATTATATCCTTCTAAAGCAAACCTACTTCTACCATAATTAGATTCTAACGAAGCCATAGCTATAATAATTTGTCTATCTATATGTCTATCTTCATCTATACGTTTATATAGTTGAGATAAACAGTAGTCTATTTGTCTAATAAAAGTATGTTCAGCTTGTGAGAGTGCTGATAAAGGGGTGGGGAAAAGCAAAAGAAAAAGTAATAGACTACTTTTCTTTTTTATGAAATTCGATAAGCCACTTAATATCAGTTTTAAGCTCTTTGATATCTTCATTCAAATGCCTTAGGTGGTTAGATTCTATAGTCCAAACGCGCCAAGCAATAAAGCCTACTACAGTTATAAGGGTAGTTATGAATATGTTTTCGTAAAATTCCATCGTTGCTCCAAAAAAAATTTTATTTTTATTTGGCTGTTTTAACTACAGGAGCAACCTGGACTATTTATTTATTACGATTCATTCTTAGGTTCAAAGAATTTCTGCACGTCAAAGTCTAAACCATTACCATAACCAATTACACAAACTTCATTAGATCCTAAATGATATTCTATAATAGTAAATGAACCGGTTTCAGTATTAGCAAAAACATATAAAGGGTAATAAAAATCTCTATTATCGTCAGGACCTTTGACATTAGTAAGTCCTCCTAAAATAGCTTTTTCACCGTATTCTTCTAAAATACCTTTAGCTTTATCAGGAGAACCACACTGTACAGGTTTTTGTACCCATTTTTCGCTTGCATATGCAGGAGATAGAATAGCTAGACTAAGTGCTATCAGTGCTGTTATTTTCATCATCATTAGATACAACCACTTCTAATTTAGGTTTAATTTCTTTGCGTTTATTAGCTCTAATTGTATCTAATTCTTCTACTACAGTGTTTAAGACTTCAAAAATCTCTTCACTAATATCATCATCAGACGCTAACTCTTCGCCGTCTTCTTTAACTGCAACTAGTTTGGTAACATAAGGATAACCGCTTGATTGCAAAAACTCTAAGCAACTTCTTAGAACCTCTGGTAAATTATTTTTATTAAAAAAATCGTATGAAATAGAGGAGTCTAACTCATTATTTATTATTGTATCTTTAGTAAAAGTGTAGTTTTCATTTATGAAGTCATCTTTAGACATTATTCAAATACCTTGTTATGTGTTTCGTTTACTCTTACAAAAGTAGTACATTTAGAAAGCTCTCTTAGTTCTCTTGCTCCTACATAAGTACAAGAACTTCTAAGACCTCCTAAAAGACTTTGTACTGTATTAGCAATAGAACCTCTAAAAGGAATTTTTACAGTTTTACCTTCAGAAGATCTATATTCAGCTACTCCTCCGGCATACTTTTCCATAGCAGTATCAGATGACATACCATAGAAAACTTTATATAACTCTCCGTTTTCTGTGATAGTTTCTCCTCCTGATTCTTCATGACCAGCAAACATACCACCTATCATAACAAAATCAGCATTAGCTCCAAATGCTTTAGCTACATCTCCAGGACAAGTACAACCTCCATCTGCCATAATTCTACCACCTAAACCATGAGCAGCATCAGCGCATTCAATTATAGATGATAGTTGAGGATAACCTACACCAGTTTGAATTCTAGTTGTACAAACACTACCAGGACCTATACCTACTTTAACTACATCTGCTCCTGCTAAGATTAATTGCTCTGTAATATCTCCAGTAACTACATTACCAGCAACTAACCTTATAGAAGGGTTAGCTTCTTTAAAGTCTTTTACAAATTCTATAAAACGTTCTGTATAACCATTAGCTACATCAATACAAACCCATTTAATATTACCTACTGGTAATTTAGACTGAAGCTGTTCCCATTTTTTTACATCTAAATCTGTTATACCCATAGAGTAACCTACATACTCTTGAGGCTCAAAAAATATATTATATAGATCTTCTACTTCATAATGCTTATGTAAAAAAGTTAAAAGTTTAAACTCTCTAAGTATTTTAGCTATTTCTATAGTACCTGTAGTATCCATATTAGATGCAACTATAGGAATACCTACCCAGTTATATTCATCGTTTTCGTTTACTTTAAAGTTTCTATCTAAAACTACTTCAGATCTAGAACTTAGTTCTGATCTTTTAGGTCTAATTAGAACATCTTTAAAGTCTAATTTTATGTCATTCTCAATGCGCATTAGTAAGTGCTTTCCAGCTCACAGGAGCTATATCTTTTACTTCTTTAGCTAACATTATAGCAAGATCTCTAATTTCTTTCTGAGCATCATCTTGGTCACGTAAACTAACAATTCTAGCTGCAGCAGCTAAACTACCTGTTTCGACCCATTCTGTATAAGTACCTTGAGGAAGAACTGCTCTTGCTTGTTCAGGAGCTACTCCTTTTTCTATTAGAGCAGCATAAGCATCTTTAGCATGTCTAACAGCATCATCGTAAATAAAAGTAACAGTATCAAGTTCAGATTCAGTAAAGAAACTAGTATCAGAAGAACCTTGCTTTTTATTTTCAGGTCTTTTTCTCCATAATCTATTAGCATACACTTCTGGAGTATAATCAACGTATCGTCTAGATACTTCATTACGAGAAATACCTATCTGATGTTTATACCATTGACGAGCTACAAAAATGGGTGCGCTAATTCTTACCTGATATTGAACCTGACTAAACGGAGTCCAATGATCGTGAGAAGCAAGATAATTAATTAGTTTTTCATCTCTATCAGAAAATTCAGAAACTTCTTTTGCAAAAGATACTCTAGCAGCATTTACTACATTTACGTCACTACCTAGACTATCAATCAGTTGTACTTTCAACTCTATTCTCCACTATAATATCAACTAGATTATATTCTTTAGCTTGTTCTGCTGTCATATAATTATCTCTTTCCATATCTGCTACCAGTTTATCATAATCTTGACCTGTATGTTTCTGATAAATACTAGTCAGAACTTCTTTCCATCTAACCAGTTCATTAGCATGAATAAGAACATCTGTAGCTTGACCTGAAGCTCCTCCTAAAGGTTGATGAATCATATGACGAGAGTTGGTAGTGATAGATCTATGAGCACCAGAACAAGCGAGCAACGAAGCCATAGATGCTGCTTGACCTATCACCACCGTGTGAATTGGTGAAGTAATATACTGCATCGTATCATAGATAGACATACCGTGAGTTACAGATCCTCCCGGACTGTTAACGTACATTATAATAGGAGCTTTGTCGTTTTGAGATTCGAGCAATAGCAATTGAGCAACGAGATGGTTAGCCATCTCTTCTCTTACTACCCCTGTTAAAAAGACAATCCTATCTTTAAGCATACGAGTATAAACATCATAAGCTTTCTCGCCATCACGAGTATTTTCTATAAATGCTGGAAACGGCATCTTACCTCTCTTTCACTTACTTATTATAGAGATACTATTTTATTTTTTAAGAAAAAAGAAAAGAGGCCTTCTGCGGTGCCTCTTTTCTATAACGCAGAGCTAGCTAATAAATGCTAGATGCTGGACCGCAGTCCGTTCTCCTTTCGTTGATGAGCGTTAGTGCTCATATAGGACGTCTCCTATTCGTGTTCTCCCCCATATGGATCTTTATATGGTTTACCTTCAATCCATAATGTTCTAGCTCTACTTGGTGTAGAGGTTGGAAACTTTTTAAAGAAACCTGGATTATTTTTTGCTACGTTAAAAGTACCTACTGTAATAACTATTGCAGTAAGAAGTAGAGCATGAGCAACCATACTGATACCCATAACAACCCAGCTTCCTATATACATAGAAAATACAATACACCACATCCAAGCTAAAATTTGCAGTACTAAATGTCGCACTTGAAGATCTGGAATATGTTTAAGAGGGTTAACATCCATATTCATAACCCCATTCCAACTATTATATACCATTTCTCTCATCGGATAAACCCCTTTTTCAAAAGTTACTTTACTAGGATAGTGAGCGTCAACTGTATCCTTAAACTCTATAGCATTATAGAGATTATCAAAAATTTTTGTTATTTTTTCTTCTTTAAAATAACCGGTTACTCTATACAGCATATTTATTCAAGGGATTAGATGGATTCATATCCATAAACTTACCCCACTCGCCATAATAATGTCTCATTCCAACTTCATCATGAATAGTACTATTTTCATGTCTTCCATGTAGAATATTTCTGCGTTCAGTACCTTCTCTCATTGTTGTACCTTGACCTGCTACACCAATAAGATCTTCATGTAGGTTACGACCAAAAGGACCCCAAATAGTATTATGAGCTTTGATACGACTTGCTCTTTCTTCTTCCGTATCTTTCTTCAAACCATATCCACGAAACTCAATCAAAACTTTGTTTGGACCTAGCGGTGTGACAATGTCAGAACGATAAGCTGAGCCACGAAGGTTGAAGTTATAGCCTGGAAAAAGGTCAACCATATACCATTGGTTAGGAGGCAGATTAGGAAAAGATAACTCCCCACGATCTTCAAATCCATCATACTCTTCATAGTTAACAGTAAAGCTGCTAACATTAACATGACCGTTATCAAAAGGAATATTTTTTCTAGCGAAATATTCATCATTGAATCCTGACACTCTATTGAAGTAATGCATGAAGTCGTGATAGAATTCTGAGTTGGTATCATGCCACAATTTGTAGTTAGTATCTATAACTGCTTTATGATAATGAAATACGTCCAACTCCTCAGTATCAATAGCATCTGCTATACAATCAAATGCACCAGCAGTCCACTCCTCTACACTTTGAGTTGGATTAGGATCAAGTGTAACCCATACCATCTGTCCATGTTTTACTTCTGTATGAATTTTTACATAATCATCCATGTAAAATTGAGCTCTAGAAATATAACCTGATGGTGTAGTGTATTTACCAGGATTGATATAAGCTTGAATCCCCATATAACCTCTATTAATAGCTATAACATTAGTACCTGCTATAGATGTAGTTCTAAAATTACCTGGTTCTGGTATTTCAGATAAATGACACATTGGAACCCATACTTTAGAAAAAATATTTTCTTGTTCCTGTTTATACACTTCATAAGATGAATATATCTCACTACTAATATGTTCTACTTTAGGTGTTTTTAACCAAGTTTTATGATTTCTAGGTGGCATGATTTACTCCTTTAAGAGTATTTATTGGAGCGGGTACGGAGATTCGAACTCCGATCCTCAGCTTGGAAGGCTGCAATAATAGCCATTATACTATACCCGCTTTGGCGATTCCGGGAGGACTCGAACCCCCGACCCACAGATTAGAAGTCTGTTGCTCTATCCAGCTGAGCTACGGAACCGTTCTTTATTCTTATCTCTGTTTCGTTTATTATATCCAGAGACAGCTTCTTGTCTTCTTTTTTCAATATTTTCAGGATATATATGCTCAAATCCCTTATGACCCCAGCTTTTAGCCCAAGCTGCAGTTTGTTCTATACTATGCTTCTTCAAAGTTTACATCTCCTGAAAAGTCTTGGCCAACTCCTAATTTATCAAATATCATTTCAACATCCGATTTAGCGGATTTAAGAGTTCTTCGAGTAAATAAAGGTCTTCCTAAAACCTTAGCTTCAAAAATTTTACCAGTCTTACGTACATGACCTACCATTTTATAATCAATAGTATCGTATAGAAAATGATCTATATGACCTAAATCATTTCTTTTAGTTTTCCACTTTACCCATTCATTCATAGTCCTAATACCTTTCCAACTTCACGCGCAGTTGAGGGTAGTCCCTTTCCTGATCGCAACCAGTCTTCTACTTGTTCAAAATAGAAAGCCGGGTCCTCATAACCCGCTTTAGTTAGTTCTTCCTTTGCTATACGAAAAAAAGCAACTTGAGCCATACCGTCCATAGAAGTCATAGACGCAGGCTTAGTCTTAGCAGCTCGCTGATACATAATTTACACCCTATTCAGTTACGTTATTATTATAAGATTAGTTTTTAAGATTTTCTATAGCTTCTTTATTCTTAGCTATTTTATCATCTTGAGCCTTATCAATCATCTCTTGCATTCTTCTACCTTTTTCTTCATCTGTATCTAAGTGCAAATTTTTATTGATAATTTTTTCTAGTTTTTGATTAGGTAATTTATCATTAGGAATAAATCGCCAGACATAACCTCTATCAGTATAGATACCAAATACAGTTTCTCTCATTCCAAACTTAACTATTATAGCATCTTTACCGTCAAGTATAACATGATCACCTTCGTTAAAATGAGAATTGCTTCTATATTTTAACCCAATCATCATATTAGTAGCGAAATCCTTGAACCAGAAAGCTGCACTAATAGAAATTAGAATAGCTATCCAAGGTGCAAGGAGATCAGTAAGTTGTATTCCTAGTTCATCAAAACCCGACATACACTATTTATTAAATTTTAGAGAGTACGTCTTACCTTCATATGTAAATGTAACAACACTATGAGAATATACTGTAGTCGCAGTTTCATTATATCTCGTTTCTATGTTACAAACTTTACGAGTACCTCCTGTAGCTTTGCTATTATTATGAGCCATCATACCTCCTAATAAAGCACCTACAGCGCCACCGTTTTCTACATTTTTAGTTACATTATTACCAATAGCGCCACCTATAATAGCACCCATTAAAGTATCACCTGTCTTATCTCCAGATACATGACGTTCAGTACATACTTCAACTTGGTAAGGAGTTTTATTAATGACTTGTTTAGTTACATCTGTAACAGTTTCACCAAAAGCTGTACTACTAATAACTATTACACCAACTCCTAAAACGAAGGCAACTAAAAGTTGCACTCCGAATTTATCTACTTTTTTAAATGGATCTTTCATTATGCTGCCTCCGCATATTCTACAGCCTTTTTGACTGCTTCTATTTTCTTAGTACGAGTAGCACCGTACCAAATTGAGTTAAGACGAGTATCTCCTGCTCGACCTAGCTGATGATCAGTTACATAAGTAACAGCGTTAAGAGCTGACCACCATGAACCTCTAGCAAACTCTGCACCTGGCTGAGTATCTAGTACATCATAAGCTAACTGAGCAGAGCGAGTTAACTTATCGTCTTTCTTAGACTCACCGAAGATCTCAGATAAGAACTTCTTAAACTCAGCATCTGTAACTTGCTTAGAACCTAAGAACTGAGCAGTCTCTTTATACTCATCCATATGCTGAGTAGCTAGTCCTAGAACCTGTTTTACACCTTCAGGTTCAAACTCTCTACGATGATTAAGTTTTACTGCATTTTGCGCAGCTGTTCCTAAAGATAAAGTCAAAGTATTATTACAAACTACCCGTACAGGGGTAAATCGAATATCAACTGCTTGACCAAACTTATGAGGATTAGAGAAAAGTAAAAAACCTTCTACTTTATCTCCATTAAAGAGTTCAAAGTCTGAGGCAATCTTAGCAAGAGCCCAAACACGTTTACCGTCAAATAAAGAACCTGCAGTATGCATAGTCATTTGACCTTGTTTACAAAAACTATCAAAGAAACGAAACGCTTCAACGTTTTGTACTGGATTCCAATCAACACCTACAATATCAAGAAGCTTTTGATCAGTCTTACGAATAAGAGCTTGCTTACCCTCTACTTTAATCTCATCCATCATACCGTAGTACATATTAACTTTCTCAACTTCCCAGTCAAGACCAGCAGCTACCATCATTTCTTGAGGAGTCACACCCTCATCAAGCTTAACACCCAAACCATGCCAAGGAGTAGCTCCTACATAAGCCATCTTAGCAACACCATCAACAATTTCTAATTCATGTGACATATCTGTCTCCCTTTTCTTACATATACATTATAACAACAAGTTTAGAAAAGTTCTAATTAATCCCAATTTTTTTTGTAACCAAGTTTTTCGTTATCTTCATAACCTTGATAATACTCTTTGATTTCTTCATCACTCATATCAGATTCTTCAATTCTTTCTTGATTTAGTTCTTGAGAATTTTTATAATAATGAGGAGTTTTAGGACGATTATAATAGCTATCTGCACTACCTCTATCATAAGGACTTCCATGTTCCATTTTAGCAGAACGAATAGCCGGACCAAACATTTCTACTCCACCTCCGTGGATATCTGGATCGTAACTAGCCATTTGCATACTCGCTCCAATATTCGTTCCAAAGTTCATTGATATACTCTATTTTTTCGTTAGTAGAAAAATGGCTAATAAGATCCATCTTATTATCATTTACTAACTGAAGCATAAGCTCAGAAACTTCTTCACAACCTCCAATGCGTTCAGTAACTGCATCGATAAACTGCTCTTCGAGGTCCATCATATAAGCTTTCATCTTACCCATTATCTTATTCCCTTCTTTTTTTGTTTAACTCTTATTTGCAATTTGCGAACACCGTAATTTGCATGCTTTATATACATTATAGGTGATTTTCTCATTTCTTTGAGTAAAGGAGAATTTGAAGCATATGTTAAAGATTTATCCGACATTAGAAGCTCCCTCAACGAGTATCTCACCCATTTCGATAAAATCGAAAGTTTGCTCTAGAAAATGAATCATGTCTAGATCTTCTGCAGTAGGATTTTCTTTACCTAGCAAAAAGTTATATTCTTTTTGCATACTAGTAAAAGTAATTTTTCTAATTACGCTTTTCATTAGCTAATCCTCTCAATATGAGCTTCAATTTTTTCGTCAGTCCAACCACTAAAGTTTAGCGATCGAGCATAAGACTTACTGATTCGATCAGCAGTAAGATAGTATGCGCACTCTTCTAACTCGATGCGCTGATACTCCTTAAGAGTACCAGAAGGAACCCGAGACTCCCAATACTTAAGCTCAGTAGGAGCAGGCATCATACCCATAAAACAACCAGGCTGCTTAGAATACTCTTCAGCCTCTGCGCGCTGAGCGTTAATCAAATCTACTAAACCCTGATCTAAAGTATAAGCCATTTCTATCTCCTCATTTCTCATTCTATACATATATTATATACACTTTTTAAACAAAAATCAACTAAAAAAGGGCTCCTAATATTGTTAAAAATCAACTAGATAGATTTTTTTTCTTTTTTTTTGATATTATCTTCTGTGATATTACGTAGATCTACAGTAGCTTCTTCTTTTGATAGATATGGTCCTACAGTAGCGTAAACATAAGGAGAGCCTGTACCATCAAATTTGATGCAGGCTATTTCATATGCTTCAGTAGCCGAAAATAAGGGCCAAATCTCTAGATGTAGTATTGGTTTACCCATTCTACTTCATTCCGGACTTCTTCTGGGTTGGGTGATCCATGGAAAATACACACTCTTCCACCTTTTGGGATCCATCTACCAAACATTTGAGACCTATCGCCTGCGTGTTTTCCTCTGGCAACACCTTTTTTATAGCTCCACAGCCATTCATCAGGAAAAACATTAAGAAAGTCAGGGTAATGATTGACGTAATGCGAAGTGACATTCTGATCCCCAAAGAAGTGGATTTGCTTTTGATAGTTATGCCACATCTTTCGATTATTTATATAGTGCTGATATATACCTTCACTTTGTCTCGAATTAAATCTAAGAACTGACGAGTTAAACTCTTTTCCTGGTAAAAGTCCGTTATCTGGTCTGATGAAATCTCTCGTAATCCCAAACGAAGGATGGTCAAAAAAACAATCGATATTATCAACAATAACAACATCGAGATCAAAATATAAAAACTCGCCATCCGGTAATACTCCTTTCCTATACATTTGAAGCTTATTCCACCAACCTACTTCGTCAGTATTAAGTTCAATAGTAATATAGTGAGAGTATTTGTTATATCTATCTACTTGATCAGTTAAAACATAAAAATTGAATACTCTATCAGTATTACGCTTGACCATATTAAAAAGTCTGTGTGTATAGTCTTCACTATATTTAGTACCCCAGTTAACACAAACTACATTATTCATTTCTTATCCTTGTAGCAGATATACTTTCAATTTCAGGATCTAGTTTTATTTCATCTATAGTATAGCCGACAGCTCTACCATAGCATATACTAGAAATATTAGGCACGCTAATAATAGTATAATAATCTGTTGTGATGTGTTCATTGGTTAACCTTTCAGCTATTTGCATAACTCTTTCATCTATAGAGTAAGGATTATCACTATCTTCAACTGTAGTTCTTAACATTATAACAACCTGACCGGTTTTTTCTAGCGCTTTCTTAAAGAGCTGTGTATGTCCGTCATGCCAAGGTTGAAACCGTCCTAACATTTGAGCTGTTGGTTTAGTCCAGTCAAACATTAAAGTCTCTCAGTAGGCTTATCTTGCTGTCTTAACATATAATTTTTTACTACTTTAACTAATTGATCGTGAGTATCATTAAACCATTTATTAACGTGATAATCTATTTTATCTGGTTTCATGAAAATATCATTAGTATCTTGATATTGTGATTCTTTTAAAGTATCCATCCATACAATATAGTCCGCATCAAAAGCTTTTTGAGTGAATATATTAGGACAAACAAAATCAGCTACAGCTATTTTACCTGCCATAACAACTCCGTCACATATATGCTTCATTCTGTATGCTTGTCTCATTCTACCTTTGTCAGAAAAATCCCAGTCATCATACTTTGTTCTAATATCATCTGCATTAATATGAATACCGTTAATAAGCTCCGAAAAAGGTTTAGCTAAAGTAGTTTTACCTGAACCTGGAAGTCCACAAATTAATATTTTCATTTATTAAAACCAACAGACTCTCTAACAATATCTTTTTCTGGGAACTCAGCCCAATACAACTCGTAAGCTACCGCATCTTCTAAACATTCAAACTGGTGTTGAACTCCAGGTTTTACTTTTGTATATTCTCCCGGACCTAAGATAGTTTCATCAATAAGATCATAATCATTTTGCCATACACGAATAAGCAACTTGCCCGATTCTACAAAAAAACCATTCCATTTATATTCATGAAGATGCTTAGAACATACACCTCCAGCTTTAGTAACGATTCTATGAAACTCTAATACACCGTTTCGCTCTACCAATTCAGTAGTTCCCCATACTTTACCCGCAATCATATTTTACTCCTTAACAAACACATAATCATGATTTTGTAAATCATCAATCTCTTTAACAACATAACCCCAAGACTCTAAAATTTGTTGAGAGTCGTTTCCTGGAGAGTTTATCTCAACACATAAAACAGGCCAAAACTTTTTAATTGTTTGCTCTGCTCCTGCAATTACTTTTGGTTCATAACCTTCAACATCCATCTTTATAAAGTCAACATTATCTAAATTATAAGAATCTATTGTTCTTATTTGTATTTTTGTATTGCCAACTCCTTTTATTTTTCCTACTCCTGACTTAGTATATGTTGTATAGTTATCTTCTCCTAATCCTTGATTATGAAAAGTAAACTTAGAGTAGTCTAAATTTTTTATCTTTCTAATATGAGCTGATTTATTTCTATAGTCCCAACCAATAACATGATCAAAGTCTTTAATCATATGCTTAGCCCAGTCACCTCTTCGACAACCAACATCTAAACCTAATCTATAATTAGTAATATATTTTTTACAAATATTATATGAATTTAGCCAAACATCAGCCATCTAAATCTACAATTCTTTTAATACTATACAATACATCTCTCATGTCACTTAGTTTGACCATGTTTGGTCCGTCCGATGGTGCATCGTCAGGGCTTGGGTGCGTTTCCA
>CEPR01108685.1_pt1 | contig 13632 bp, 20 predicted proteins | sample 530431 | NCBI WGS metagenome assembly CEPR01 (sample SAMEA2620078, study PRJEB7988) | marine metagenome | isolation source: saline water (ENVO:00002010), including
TAATGGTTCAGCAAAGAATTGTCACTTAAGATATAACTCTAATTTGTCTCGTACATCATTTAAAGGCATGGAGTTGTTTGATTACTTACCTCAGTTTAAAGATTGGTTAATGTGTGCAAGTATTGATGGTACAGGAGATATTGTAGAGTTTATTCGTAAAGGTATTGTATGGGAAGAATGGTTAGCAAACTTTAAGAAAGGGTTAGCCGCACCAGGTGGTAAAGACAAGATGTTATTTGACTTGACTATTACTGGACCAGGTATGTTTAGTATCAAAGATTTATTTGATTTGAGTTTAGAATTAGATGTAAGAATAGAAACAAAGATTATGTTTGCTTTTCACCCTGATATTATTATGAGTCCTTTTGCTTGGCCTAGACATATATTGGATAGAAAGATTGATGAATTACTTGCATATATAGAACCTAAAGCAACAGGCAAACAGGCAACACTTGTAAATACATTAAAAGGTATGAAAGATAGACCTACATTTGCAGAACAATGGCCTGATAAACACGAACAAGAATTTAAGAACGGAAAAGGATTTCAAGATAGGCTTGACCGAATAAGACAAGAACAATATAGATTAGAAGATATCTATAAAAAAGATTCTGAACTATATGACTGGTGGAAAAGATATGACGAGTTCTAATTTTTATAGAGATAGAAGAAAGGTAAAAAACGAATATCCTGATAGGAAGTTTCCTGATTACATAGATATTCCACCTGAGCCAACAGAAGAACCAGGTCAAAGAATATTCCCCATACAAAACGATGCCGCTTGTGCATTGAAATGGAGTTGGATGACTTTATACCTTTCTATGGATATGTTTAATATGTGTCATAGAACAGGTGGTTTTCATTTTAGTAGAGAACCAGATTCTGAGTTTAGAAATTTTAACAGTCACCCAAAACTTGTAGAAGAAAGAACACGTATGGCCAATAATCAATGGCCAAAAGAAAGTTGTAGATATTGTAAAAGAGTTGAAGATGCAGGTGGTACAAGTGAAAGACAAATATTTTCTAAAAAGACATATTGGAATCCTCATCAGATACAATGGTCAGAAGATGGAAAATTAAGAAATGAAGTTACACCATCAGTGATGGAAGTGTATTTTAAAAATACGTGTAATCTTGCTTGTACATATTGTTCTCCTATGTTTAGCAGTAAGATAGAAGCAGACATTAGAACAAATGGTCCTGCAAGTAAACACTATTCATTAGATGGATCATATTCTGTTTCTCCTATGTATGAAAAAAGAAAGAAACAATTTTGGGAATGGATGCGAGGTCATTCTTGTTATCTAAAACATTTTCATATTTTGGGTGGTGAGCCGTTATATCAAAAAGAAGAATTTGAAGAAACGTTAACATTCTTTGAAGACGAATCACTTTTGAATGACAAGTTGGGTATTAAGATGTTTAGTAATTTAATGCTTAAGCCTAATTTATTTAAGCAGAAAATTGGTCGTATACAAAAGATGCTTGAAAAGAATTTAATAAGACAATGGATAATTGTATGCAGTATTGATGCCTGGGGACCTGAACAAGAGTACGCAAGGTATGGAATTGATTTAAAACAATGGACAGAAAACTTTGAAACACTTATGGAAACAGATATAATTGTTCACGTGCATAGTACGATAACTCCTTTAACAACTCCTACTAATTGGGTATTACGAAAGAAAGTTATAGAGTATGAAAAGAAGTACGGTAAAGAAATACATCAAAGTTGGAATATTATTCAGAACCCACCTTTCTTAGATCCAACAAAGTATGGAAGTTTTGTTTTAGAAGATTTAGAAAAGTTAATTAGTTTAATTCCACATAATAAAGAAGAACATAAACTTTTAAATGGATATAAAAAAGCGATTGAAAATAAACCTGAACCAGATATAGAAATGCTAAAAGAGTTTGTTAGATTTTCTGATGAAATGGATAGAAGAAGAAAACAAGATTGGAGAAGTATATATCCAAAATTAAATAGTTTTCTTGATAAAACACTAGGAGAAAAAGTATAATGAGTGATACTTTTTGCCCATTATTATTTCAGCATCTTGCTACCCACCCACACGGTGGAGTAACTCATTGTTGTATTGCGGATCATAGAAATGCGTTGAGTAGTTCACGTGATGGTGATAGATTTTATAATCTTAATCGTGATACTGTACACGATACAATGAATTCTAAATCTTTTCGTAAAGCAAGATTAGAAGTATTAGATGGAAAGAAACCTCGTGCTTGTATGCGTTGTTATGCCGAAGAGGCAAAAGGAATGCATTCTAAAAGAATAGAAGAAATCAAAAACTATCCTGAATACACCATAGAAGTCGCTAGGGACGCCACTGATAGCGATGGCTATATGAAAGACGTACAACTAGACTTTGTTGAACTAAGGTTAGGTAATGTATGTAACGTGGCTTGTCGTACTTGTAATCCAGCATCATCAAGTAAATGGCGTAACGATTACGATGCATTACAAAAGAAAACAACATTCAAGTTAACAAGTTATGATACAATGGAAGGCTTTAGATGGCCTGAACGTGAAGGTTTTTGGGAAGATTTATTAAAACATTGTGATAAAGTAAAGACGTTTTATATTAATGGTGGTGAACCTACATTAATAAAACAACACTTTGCATTTTTACAAAGACTAGTTGATATGGGCAAAACAGATATCAAACTATGGTATAATATCAATATGACTAATATGAATGATAAAGTTATAGACTTGTGGCGTAAGTTTGACCACGTTAAAGTTAGTTGCAGTATTGATGACTTAGGAGAAAGAAATCACTATATAAGATATCCAAGTGATTGGGATACTGTATTGAAAAACTTCTTAAGACTTAAAGAAGAAAACTTTGAATTAGATGTAACACAAACTGTATCGTGGATGAATTATTCTACGTTGGGAGATTTCTATAATTTCTTTCACAGAGAACACGGAGTATGGGTACATCACAACTATGTATATGATCCTGATATTCTTTCACCAGCAGTTCTACCAAAAGAAATGAGAGAAAGAATACATAAAAAGTTTTCTAATATATTTGATAGTTGGAAGTTAACAGAGTTCGAAAAAATGTTTAGTGGTCCTGATAGAAAAGGCAAATGGGAAAAAGCGATTGAATATACTAAGAATTTAGATGAAATTAGAAAACAAAATATAGTAGACTATCTACCAGAATTCGAGGCGTATTTTAATGAATAAGTTTTGTGTATTACCTTTTGTTCATATAGAAGTAGACACTGACGGAAAAATAAGACCTTGTTGTGTTTATGATGGACACTTCACAAAAGAAGATGGTAGTTTATATAATGCAAGAACAGATACACTAAAAGACATTAGAAGTTCTAAGTGGATTAAAACTATGCAACAAAAGATGCTTGACGATAAACCAGACAAGGGTTGCAGAAAATGTTATTCAGAAGAAATGAATAATAACATAAGCAGACGTATAAGAGAAAATAAAAGATTTGAGGCAGAGATTGATAATATACGTAATGGTGTATTTAATTTAAAGATACTAGATATAAAACCAGGTAACACTTGTAATCTTAAGTGTCGTATATGCAATGAATTTAGTAGTAGTAAATGGCTTGATGACAAATATAAATTATTCAATACTACTAAGTTGTTTGATGAAAATCAACTTGCTAATTTCAAATGGTATAATAATGAAAACTTTTGGAAAGAGTTAGATGAATTAATGGAACACGTAGAGTTTATAGAAATATTTGGTGGTGAACCAATGTTGATTAAACAACAGTTTCAGTTTTTAGAAAGACTAGTAGAACGTGGGTTATCAAAAAATATCACAGTAAGTTACGCAACCAATGGCACCATATTTCCAAAGAACCAAATAAAAACTATATGGCCAAACTTTAAAGATATAGTTATTATGCTTAGTGCAGATGGTGTTAGAGATACATTTGAATATTCTAGATATCCTGCAAACTGGAATGATTATGAAAAACATTTAGATGGTTATGTAGAACACGGTTATAGACCTACGATTAGTTATGGAGTAAGTGTATATAGTATTTTTAATTTATTAGAATCTATAGAATATTATTATTCTAAGAACATTCCTGTGTGGTTAAATATTGTTTATGATAAGAATACAAGTATAGCATCATTACCAAAAGATATAAAAGAACAGATAACAAAAGACATAGAAGATAATTTCAAACCAGAGTGGAAAAGTATTTTACAAGAAAAAACACTAGAAGGTATTGTAAATTATATGAATAACACAAACATAGATAGTACAGAAACAATACAATATATAAAAGATATAGATAAGATTAGAAATCAAAATTATTGTGATTTATTCCCTCAAATGAAGAAGTATATAGATGGCTAAATTTGATATTAAAAAAATTAAACTTATAAGTTCTTTATATAAAGGACCTCACTATAGTCCTATGGTAAAGTTTAAAGATGACATTATAGAAAATCATAAAGCATTTGCAACAATCAACGATGCAGAATATAAATTATATGGAGATGATTTGTATGATAGATTTCCGTATTTAAGATATACGTTTTCTGAATACAATATAAAAGTAGATGTATTACAAGTAATGCCTGGTATAGGTAAAATATTTGCAACACTATTGGCTTTTGAAGAAAACCCTAACTTACATTATGTTGCATATGCAGACTTTGATAGTTTGTTTGTAAAAGAAAATCATTTACTTGCTACAAAACATTATGTGAATCAAATAGGTCCTTATTATGAACACGATGTAGTTAGAAGTTGTGTACAACATCCTTTTCTTTATGATATGACATACTTACATTATTATTGTATGTACAAAGGCATTACATTTGAACAAATTAATAAACAATTATATCGTTATAATTCAGGATTATATATTGTATCAAGAAATTTCATAACAGAAAAGTCATTAAAAGATTACGTAGATTTTTCAAAAGACATACACGAAAAGAAAGGCTACTATTCTTCTATGCATATAGATAATGCAAACTTTATGACCTTGCCTTATGATGATGAAAAAGATGATATGTTTCATCCATCAGATGAAGTATACTGGCAATACTTAATGATTAACAGACCAGATAAATTTATATGTACTCTAACTCCAGACTGGAACTTTATAGGTAAGATACAAAGTAAAAAACATTTATATGAACAAAGTCACGTGCATTGTATTGATAAAAGTGAAATAGAAAAAGTTTTAAATATGGGAGTCTTAAAATGATAGCCTGGATATTTGGAGATAGTTTTGTAGATAATTATTTTCCGCACGGAAATAAAAAAAGTTGGGCAGATATACTCTTAGAAAATAAAGGGTATAAAGTTAAGAACTATGCGATGGCAGGACGTTCTACAGATGATGCAGTTTTTTGTTTAAGAGATATGACTAGTCAGATAGATCCAGAAAAAGATTTTGTTTTATTTACATTAAGTAATGTATCACGTTTTATGACTATCGATAATATAGAAACAAAATATATAGACACAGATAGAAATACAGTAGATATGTGGACAGTATTGCAAGACTTTGATAACAACACGAAAGTACTTAATGCAATGATGAAGTTAGGTAATGTATATTCAGATAGATTAAAATTGAGTATACATTCTAATTACGCAAAACGTTTACTAGATGATATTGGTGTAAAGTATAAAATGATATGTGGTCATTTTGAATTGGTTGAGATAAAAAGCAATTATGTAAAAGATTATATGTTAGGTGCTAGTACTAGAACTTTTGAAAAACAAATGTTACAATATTTTGATATAGAAAACTTTATGCAGTTTAATTCTGGTTATTGTTTAATAAATGATTTTTTTCATTTTCAAATAGATAAAATTATTAATTCAAATCATCCTAAAAAATATAAACTAAAAGACCATTACAAACAATGGGAAATTGATTATTCTAAGAACAGTTTACATTACAATGATGAAGCCATAAAGTTTATTAAAAGAATAAATGAAATGCAAGAACCGAACGAAGACGTATTCTTTGATGCGTGGCATTTATCTATTAATGGACATAGACAATATGCAAAATACGTAGAACAATATGATTGGGGTATTTAATGAATAAACTTTTTATAATCGCTTGTTCTCACGGTATGGGTTGTGAGATAGAAGGTGAAGGTATAGGACACTTTACTGAATATAATCTAAAGCATTGTTATGGTACTTTAGTCGCAGAACATTTAAATCTAGAACCAGTCAATCTATCTTGGCCAGGAGGAAGCAATGATAGAATATTCAGAGTTATATATGAATTAGTAAATGATGAATTTGAATTCTTTGGCAACAAATACAAATGGGAAGAAGGTGATAGATTTCTAATACAATGGACAGGACCTGATAGAATAGAATTAAAAACACCTGATGGATATCAAAACTTTTCAGTAGGTATGGGCTTTAAAGGAATAAACCCTGATGGTTCTAAGTTTGATGTAACTAAAAAGAATCAAAAGTTTTATGACCAGTATATAGAATTTATTGCACAACCTGATTATACAAATGTATTAAAGACAAAAAATATACTAGGTGCAAAAGAATTATTAGATAGTAAGAATATAAAATATTATATGACAGAAAGTGATAGAACAGTTTACAATGATTGTTTTATTATCAAAGTACCTTATTGGGAATATCTAGTAGAGAAGGGTTATAAAAGAACTCCAGCAGAACATTTTGGAAAAGATGCTCATAAAGATTGGGCAAATAAGATTATCGAAGCCATAAAAAAAGAGGGCCATTAAGACCCTCTTTAGTTTGCAAAAACTAGGTTATGAGAGATTAGAACGTTTTTGCATACTTTCTTAAATCAGTGTGTCCTATCTTATTGAAAGTACCATCACCATTGTTGATGTAAACATCGTTATCACCAGGATTTAACCAGTGACCATTTGTCATAAAGTCTATGTTACCATCAAAGTTAACATCTACTGGATGAAGTGATAGGTACCAACCATTTGAATCGTGATTAACTTCTGACTTAGGCCAATTCTTTTTGTTAAACTTAGTTACACTTTTAATTGACTTCTGCCAACCGATTGTAAAGTTACCTTTACCATCGTTCAAGTAAGTAATCAAGTAACCACCAACATAGTTAAGACCTACAGTTGAACCTACTAAATCCATATCACCATCGTTATCAACATCAGCAACCAAAGTTCCTACTGGAAGACATAATGGAGTTTTGTCTTTAGTCTTTGTGTGATATCCTACAGACTTAATTTCTTTTGAATTCTTTGTATTCCATTTGTTAGTACCGTTACCCCAAAGAATTCTTATGTTGTGTCTGTTCTTAGACTTACTATGATGACCTTTCCAGTTACTGTGATATTTGAAACACTCAGAACTATGAGCACCTGCTAACATATCAATGTGACCGTCACCATTAAAATCTGCGTGTCTTACGATAAATGCAAACTGATTACCACAAGTTGTACTTTTCATTTTACCTTTACCATCATTGATTAGACAAATCATTTCACCGTTAGAACCTTTCCAATCAATACTAGCAAGTATGATATCTATGTCGCCATCTTTATCAAAGTCACCAGCCTCGGCTCTGTGTGAAAAGTTACAAATTCTTTTGAATTTTTTATTGAAGTCTTTACCACCACCGATATGTGATTTGCTTGACTCTTTTAAGAAACCTTCTGGTTGTGACAAGAAGTAAGAATGATATCCACCACAACCTGTTCCAAAGTCATTAACAGCCGCCGCCAAATAAATGTCGTCCCAACCGTCACCATTGAAATCTGCAACAAGCGGTTGTGCAGTTCCTCCTTGAATAAAAGGAAGATTGTCTTGTATCAAACCTGTACCCCAATAAGACTCTTTACCTTTAGCCCTACCAGTTTCTTTTTGTCCTAGAATAATTTGATAGTTGTGTTGTGTAACACCTTTCTCTGCCAAACAAGCACCAGCAGATGCATCTGCTTTACACACAACCATACCTTGGTCTTTGTCTAACTTTTTCTTAAAATCTTTATCAAGATTCAAAACTGTTACAACATAATCTTGTACACCGTCTCTATTGAAATCTCCCATTGCAATAAAGTCGTGCATTGTAAACCAAAATTGATTTGGATCGTATGCCAATAGTTTCGCTAGAAACTGGTCGTGTAGCATTTGTTTTGGTAAAAGCCATTTCTTTTTACCATTTAAATTCTTTTCCCACAAGTATTTTTCGTCAAAACCGTGACCTGCTTGAAATGGGAGTTTGTCATTTGCCATAGCAGTACCTGAAATAAGTAGTGCTGACAATAGAATCATTAGTTTTTTCATCATAACCTCTCGTTTAATTGATAAGATTATAATAACACAAAACGTATATTTGTCAAGTTTTTCGCTGATAATCGTTGGCGTCACATTTGTCGCCATATTGAATTTCTAGCAAAAATGCTGGCTTTTTGCCAATATTAGATGTTTGATACCAGATTTCGCTTGGAACTAGAAAATGGTCGTGTTCAGTTAGATATATTGCATCTTTCTTTTTAGCAAATTCCAACTGCACCATAATATCACCCTCTAAGATATACCAGAAACAATTACGAAAAGTATGCTTTTGTTTTGGCATACTCTTGCCTGGGTTGAGTTGTATTTCTATTATCTTTTGAGATATTCTTGGTTGCTTGTCTGTGAGTGTTTTCCAGAAACCCCAAGGATGAGTCTTTTCATTATCGTTCATAATACAGTACTTATCCGTTATGAGTACTATAAGTTGAATTATTGGGGATTTTATACAGAAAGTTCTGTGAAGTTATTTTCTCTATCTAGGAACTTCCATTCTATTTTTGTAGGTTCCATTACTTCTAAGAAAGGTAACACTTGTTCTGGTTTCATTTCTGAACAAGTATATACATCTAATTGTAATAAAGCAGGACTTGGTTCGTCCCATATATGCATTGCAATGTGTGATGTTTCGATTATAGCAAATGCAGTTAGACCTTTGTTGCCTGGCATCTTACAATATGATGCAGTAGGTCCATACATCGCTTTCATATTGATTGCTTTAATCATTTTACGAAGATACTTGATTGCGTGATTTTTATTGACCAAAGGCTTTTTGACTTCGGCCCTAATTAATAAATGTTTATGTACTAATACTGTATCCTTACTCGCCATAGTTCTATTTAGTCTAAATGGTCATAAACAAGCACATACCATTTTATATCAAGTTCCTTACAGACTTGCAATACTTCTAATAGTTCTTCTTTTGGGAAATCGTGTGTGATATAATCAGTTGGTGCTTTATAACAGATTATTCTCATTTCACCTTTTCGTTATTCCATTTGATTAACATTAAACAAATGCCGGCAAAGATGCCGGCAAGATACAGGAGAGATAGTATTATTTCCATTATATAATTTTTACGTAGTTCAACCTTGTTTCGTTAATGTGGTCTTGTTTCCAAACAGTACCGTGAGATTTGATTTTACTCACAATTTTGAAAGTCTTTCCTTGTGCATTACGGAATTCTTCTTTGCTAGTAAAGAAACTTACACGATGATTTTTATCAGTAATCGCACTTACGTTATATCCAGGATACATCTGACTTGGATTAGAACGTAGAACCTCGATATTCAAGAATATCTTACCATCAGGTCGTGTAGTTGTAAGATGCTGACTAGCCTCTGACTTATCTGTGATTGTTTTCTCAAGTGCTTTCTTAACTGCATATTGTGGAAGATAAGCACATACTCCATAGTATTGTTTACCAATCTTATCACTTGCAAGAACACTTGCAATACTACCTTCAAACTCTGACATATTATCAGACATAATTTTGAACATAAAATCTACTTCTAATTCTTTTAGAATATTACGTGCCGCCTGAATATGCTTGTCTTCTATAAGATGCGGATACATATGAAGAATACCTTCAACAATGGCCTTGTTTGCTAGTTTAGATATAAAATAACGTGAGCCGTGTTCCGTATCTTGAAATTCGTGTTTGCCTGATGCTTTTACATATTCATTCTCATTGAATTCTGTAGCAACAATAGAGGCCGCCAAAACTTGTTCTTTTGGGAACCCTTCTTTGTTAAGAGCATTTACCTCTTTGTAATCTAGTACTGACATATCAAAGTTATACTTACCAAAGTAAATAACGTTGTTCTCAGAGTAGATATGTTTCTCACCCTTGTGTGTCATTTGATATGTCTCCTGTGCATTCATCATATTATTAATATAGCACGATTCTAAAATTTGTCAAGTTTACTACGAACATAAATAATAATATGGCGTACTTATGGAAGACAAAAGAAGATATACAAGAAAAATTTGACCCTATAAAGACCGATGATAAACCTAGACTAGAATGGATGAGTCATTTGAATAGAGACACGCCCTCAGAATATGAAATTCCTGATTGGAAAGGTATTATACATTTTGCTCAAGGCACTGGTGATAATCCTGAAAATCACAAAAAAATCTGTAAAACTATTCCTGACTGGTGGGAGTTTAAGAAACCAGAATCCATAACTTATAAAATAAACAAAGAAGGCTTTAGATGTCCTATGGACTTTGATAAGATAAACTGGAAAGATGTTTATGTTATTATGGGTTGTAGTCACGTGTTTGGTGTAGGTAATGCAATGCAAGATACGATAGGCGAACAGATACATTATCGAACTGGTAAACAAGTAATCAACTTAGGAGTACCAGGTGGAAACAATGATGTTATATTCAATAACGCAATGAAATTATTACAAGATTATGGTAAGCCAAAAAAGTTGTTTGTTCTTTGGACTTATTGGGATAGATGGACACATATAGAAGATTATTATTTTCCAAATGAGTATGGATTGGGTGGATGGTATAAACGGGTTGATATACAGCCTGGATTTTATAAAGGTAGAATGACTAACTTAAAGCCGCCTATCACACATAGTTGGTTAACAGATAACATACAACAATATCATAGAAAACTAATGTACAAAACCGCATTACGAAATATCTTTTTTGGTGATTTAGTTGAAATGGAAGTAGATAAGTTATTGGTACTTGGCGATGAAAAACTTGGACCTGGAGGACCAGATACAGGTAATGTCGATAAAGTATATGTTAAATTCCCAAACAGTATGACAGAAGTAAATCGTTATCACGCCGACGGTGCACCAAAACATCCTAGATATTATTGGGAGAGATTACCTGAAGAACAAAAGGCTTGGTACTTAAACAATATAAAAGCAAGAGACATAATGGAATACGATCCAGCATATGGGATAAAACCAGGAAACGGTCATTATGGAAGAATTCCAAACAAACATATAGGTGATAAGTTCGTTTCTAAATCAAATGGCAACGGTGATTGGTTAACTTAGAAGTTAATGATAAATAGTTGCAACGAAGAGGAATGTAAAATGAAAAGACTTATTACGATGCTATCAATAGTAATCGGTATCCTTGCCAGTTGCTCACCAGTGATAGCACAAACTATGCCACCTACTTGGGAACAGAAACCAGTATTATGTGGTGGTAGAGAAGTTACAGTTGATGCTATCGAACAACTAAAAGGTGAAAGTATTTTGTTTCGTGGGTTTGATGATAAGAACCGTGCAGTTGCTATGTATTTAAATGTAGAAGCCCGTACATTTACGATTGTTGAACATCTTGCGGAACTTGATGTATTTTGTTTATTAACTTGGGGTCGTGGTTTAATGACTATTGGTGAAATGCTAGAGTTAGAAAGACAAAGACAAGAACAAGAATCTAAACCCGAAATAGAAGAATTTGATTTAGACTAGTTGGTCGATCCTGGAATGATACAAAAAGGTAATGTTGGAATTACTACACAACTGCCTGCCCGTATAATAGACATTTTCTTCATATCTTCTTTTTGCTTATCAGTTTGAGTACTGGCACACCCTGCAAGTAATAAGGTCAATACTAATAATGTGATTTTCATTAGTGGATTTTATGTTCAGGTATTTCTATATGAGAATGAAAGTAATCCCATTCGTCTAAATCTTTTTCAATTAATCCACATTCTATGCAACGAAAGTAGCCAGGAGAACCCCAGCCTGGAAACCCAAATAAACCAATCAATTCGATTAGTTCTTCTTTGGTCATAGCCGCCGACAAATCATCTAAGTCGATATACTTATTTTGATATAGTATCTTTACCATTAGTTTCCTTTTTGTAAATTTTACAAAACCCACCGGTTTTCATTGATTTCCCTACAGTATTTATTGTAGTTATAATATGATACTTTAAATTCATTCTGTTTATATAATGCGAGTCATAGCCAACTGGTGTTTGAACAACTAAAAGATATTCTTCTGGAAACTTTATTAACAAGCCATTTGTTGCTGGTGTATCTTTAGTTAAAGATTTCAACTTGCCTACTGGTCCGTATTCCCCTTCTGGTCTTAAGATAATTGCGTTTGTTTCTTCTTCTGTGATGTTACAAACTAATTTGATATCAGGTTGGATTTCTTCTGCCACAGCCATAGACCAAGTTGCAGATAAAATTAAAGCCCATACCGTAAAGATAAGGGCTCCAGCACAAATGTTTCTTATTATTATTTTCATAACCTGTATTTAGTTTAGGAACATAATTATTAGTCCAAATAGAACAATCCAGGGTGCAAACTTCCAACCTATTTTTATCGAACCAAATATAACTGCAAGTACAACACCAACAGTAATACCGATTAGAATTAATGGTTCTAAAGTTGCCCAGAACAATTCAAATTGAGTTACAATATCCATTACCATAAACCTATCGTATGTCCAATGATTTCACCACCTAATACTGTACCAAGCAATATGCCAATCAAAGCAGACTTAGTACGAGGTACAGAATTAAAACTGCCTTTATGCATTAAAATATCTCCTCGTTGATTTTCTCATAAAAGAATTCACCATTTTCTTGAAGTTCAGCACATTCTTCTTCTGTTGCCTCTACTCCGTTAATCTTGGCAGATTCAATATAAGCATCACAAAACTTAGGGTAATCTGACATATCAATGCCAGCAATTACAACATCAGTTACTTTTGTTACATCTATCATATTACGCCACCTTTCTTAGTATCATTGAGTTTTGAATTTTAGTTACAGTTCGACCAAATGGGTTTGCATTAGCATCAACCAATTCTGTAGTCTTTTGGTTCATCTTTTGAATGATACCTTGCTTAACAACACCTCGATATTCCCATTCAATAGTGTCACCCTTTTTAAGACCTGACTTGGCTAGATTACCAATAAACGTTTGTTGGTCTCGCCATACTTGAGCAAGTACATTTAAGTCACTTTGAGACTTTACTTTACGCATTGCATCTACGGCAGTTTGCAGTTCTTTTGAATATTGTGTCATTTTTTCAACCTCTAGTTTGATTCAATATAATTATAATATATCACGTTTCTCGATTTTGTCAAGTTTGTCATTGAGTTTTCCACAATGCGGACAATACAACCTTTTAGGGATCCAAGCATCCATTACGGCTATTGACCAAAATCCAGAACAAAACCTACACGTGAAGTGCCAAATCGTTTCTTTTGTTGGGGCTGTGGGGTGGGGCATCGCGGAACTAAGAACCTCTTTCGGAAAAATTTTTAACTGCTAAAAAATAGCAAATAAACTAAACTATTAATAATCACTGTTCCTCCAAGCA
>CEPR01028825.1_pt1 | contig 13612 bp, 21 predicted proteins | sample 530431 | NCBI WGS metagenome assembly CEPR01 (sample SAMEA2620078, study PRJEB7988) | marine metagenome | isolation source: saline water (ENVO:00002010), including
ATCAAAGCGTGTCACTGCACCGTGAGGTGACTTCATAGGGAAGCTGAACACTGTTGTGCTATCAGGCTTCATCACGTCCGGCTCTGCTGGGATACCCTCAGAGATAAGGAACTGCGTGATGGGGTCTTTGTTGTCACCACGTACAGTGCGAATGTAGTACGGGTTGTGACGAGCATGAATACCTGATGCACTATCCACAAGCTGTGAGACTGTACCAGACGGCTTCACACAAGTGATAGCTGCTGACTGTGGAATACCCAGACGTTGAGCCATAGCAGCATTGGTAGCAATAGCCTGTTCCTTGAGTGCGTTCAGCGTAGCACCAATGTTCATGCCAAGGTGCGCTGACTTACCGGACATCATGGCATTGTCCATGATACCTGTCAGTGACACACCAAGCAGTCGTTCTTCTTCTGTGTTTTTCTTCCACACCTTACGTAGATATTTGAAGTCAGTCAGTGTAGACTGGAACGTGCCAAGGATTGTGGCAAGACGTACCTTATCTGTAAGAGTCTGTTGCGTATCAGATGCACGAACGACAACCTCAGACAGATTGCAGAACTGATATGGACGCAGAATGATTTCACTGCACGGGTTACAACCATAGTCGTAGTGAAGTGGCTGCTTTGTGAGATGATGCTTCTCACCTGTCAATGTTTCGCGCCGCCCGTTCTTCTGCGCTTGCTTAATTGCAGATTCACGATTGAAGATACCACGTTCACCAGACTTACTGTCGTACAGTGATACCCACTCACGCATGAATGTACCCATCTCTGGCTTGAACCTATACGCTACAGAGTTGTTTGCCAAAGCACGTTGCCCTTCGTTCTGCCACCACTGTCCAGACTTTGCCTTTGCCATCTGGTCATCATTCAGATTTGACAGGCTAATGAGTGCGCTACGACGCACACCACCTACGACGACAACCTCACCAATCTTACACATCAGATCGTGACATTCGATAGGATACAAACGACGACCTGCTGCTTTCTTAAACATGTCTACTGTAAACTGGAACAGTTCCTCAAGGGGTGCTGGGCCACTAGCCCGACCACCAAATGTCTTGAGACGTGCGCCAGCTGGACGTACATCACTGGTATCCCATTTAGGAATTTGTCCTGCGTAAAGAAGCGATATAAGTTCACGTAATGATTTTGCCCAACCAGGACGAGAGTCGCCTACCTTAATAACAGTATCTGTTTCGTGCATCTCTTCGTTGACATATGGCAACATGTCTATGCAGTCTCTCTCCACAGAGAAACCTACGCCAGTGCCACACATGAGGATATACATTGTCTCATCAAATGCACGTGGGCTGTCTACTGGTACGTAAGAACAGTTGTAGCCACCAACGTGACAACGATCCAGCGCAGGGCCAGCAGTCATCAATGCCCTCATACTTGGCATGATATCTTGGTCAAGCACAGCAACTTCCAATTCACCACGCAGATCATCTGGCATGGTGTAGTTATGCTTCTCCTCTAGGTGCTTACTCATGTAGTCGAAGTATCGTTCGACTGTTTCCATCCACGTCTCTCTGCGCTGCTCGTCTTCTTTCCAACGTGCATATCGGGAGAGTGCGATAAAGTTTTGATAATCTGTAGGTAAATAATTGTTCATTGTCGTCACTCCGTTATTGTTTTTATATGTCTAATCTCTGCACCATCTATTTCGTAAAAATATTCCTCAAGACTATCTTGTATGTCTTGTCCTACGTTTTCGTCAGCCGGTACAGGATATTCTTCTGGATCGATGTCTATTGTAATATACATCTTAACTCTCATCGTAGCACCCTTCAACCTCTTCTACTAGTTTCGTCAAGTACCACTGTGCCTTTTTTAAATCCTCTGTACCATTCTTGTAACGATAGCGCCACAGGTACTTGAGAATATTGCCTTGTAAATAGAACTCGTAACCCTCACCTGTAGCTGCCTGAATCGCATCGATGCATTCAACACCAGCTTTGTTGTAGTGGGGTGGACTGTTTACCATGTCCTGCTCATTTGCTTTTTGTTTCATGTATTCTTCATGTCTCATTATGCACTGCCCTCTGTATCTGTGTTGAAGTTAATAGTGATTACGTTGCCGTCGATCCCTTTGATTAATGATTGACTGGATGATGTCCTTTCGTCAAACTCATAAACAAAATAGTTATCTACATAATGCGCAACAAAGTTCCTGAACTCCATATCCTGCTCCATCAAGGGAACGACAGACAACATACACTTTACCACATACTCTAAATCCTCTTTCATGTCAACTGATAAAGCACTACTATCGCTACTAATGACAGAGAAACTGGCCTCACCATTAAATTCATCATCTCTCTTTAGGGGGCGTACACGAATTAGAAAGTCCTCTTCTAAGTATCTATCGTTTTGTTCATCTGTCATCGTTTACTCCTTTTCACTTTTGTGCCATTAAATTTTACAAACTTTGGATGTTTATTTCTTCCCTTCTCTTTTAGCCAATCTTCCGGTATTACTCTGTCATAGTATCTAAAGCCGTGCTTAATGCACCACTCACCATACGTAGACTTAGCACCTTTGCGTAGCTTCCTGCGACTGCTCTCAAAAACAAAACGAATATCTAAATTCGGATGTTGGCGTTTGATTGCTAAATGCTTACGCCTATCTGCTGCTGTGAACATTCCCTTTGTTTCAATGATGATACCATTGGACAGCACGAAGTCCGGTGTATATGTCCTGTAAGCAAGGTCTTCCCATTCAATCTTCATAGGCTCGTAATCAAATTTAATCTTGAGTTCTATCAGATATTCAGAAAGTTTATGCTCAAGGCCACTACGAAAACCCAGCTTTCGTGCTGCCCTAAAATGTTTAGCGTTATGCAAGGTTGCGCCACGTGAAGTTGTTGTGGCGATAACCCAATGCTTTCATCTCTTCACGAATCATAGCATCGGCCTCGTTACGTGCCTCAATAGCCGCACGAAGTCCAGCAGTACGCTGGTCACGATATTCTTTACGTAAGTCCATAAGTTTCTGTTCGGTATCTTTGATCTCCTGTGCGAGAGATTCAAGTTCAAGGTTGTCATCCATATTACATATACTCCTTTGTCAGTTCAACGTATGATACAGTCTTTGGTTGTTTCGCCTGAGACTTAACTGCTGGCAATTCCTTGAGAGTAGGCCAGCACTCTTTTCTAAAGTCACAGAACGAACACTGCTTACACAAGACCTTGTTGCCGGTAGGCTTGCCACGAAATGTCTCTTCCTCTGGCTCAAAGCAACGCTGAAACTTGTTGTCCTCAACAGTTTTCACTGTTTTAAGAATCTTCAGAATCTCTTGCTCTTCATCAATGCCAGTAGCTGGCACGTATTTGAAGTTTCCGTTTGCTTTGTTGACAACCCACCAGCCACCAGGTTTTAGTCCGGTAGCACGAGCATACCCTGCAAGCTGACCCACATACCCGAAAGCGTCTCCATCACGTAAAGATTCAAATGATGTAAACTTGTTCTTGTAAGACCAATCAGATGCTGACTTAACGTCATCGACAGCACCATCAATAGTAAGGTCATATGTTCCATTAATTGTATGCTCTCCAATGTCCAGAGATACAGTCTCCGAATCTCCATACTCCACTCCTGCTTCTTTCAGTAGACCCTTGAAGACTGCTTCAACAATATCTCCAAGCATCATGTTCATAACGAATGTGGTAGGGCGAGGCAGGGCTGTCTCTGGCTTGTTCTTTTCAAACCATAGCTGGCAGGTTGGCCTACCAATATTAGACATACGTAAGCGAAACTCACGCTTCCCTGCCCCACCAAACTGACGTGCAAGCGCATCCATGACATCTTGACCAACTTGCTTGATAGTCTCTTCCGACATGGTGGATTTGCCATTAGCAGCATTATCCATATAGCGATGCAACGCCAGTTCAGCTGGGTGATTCATACTATTCCTCCTCGTCAACAGAGATTACTACAAACTCTTCTGCGAGTTCCTTTTCATCATCCGTTGCCTTTTCGATGTGCTTCTGTTCCCACTCAGACAGAACCCAACGATTGTGGGCTTCTACTACAGCCATAAAGTCACGCATAAGTTCCTGATCAGAGTCAGTGATCTCGTGAGAAACATCAAGGTTAACGTCGCAAACAGGAACGTAGTACGTATTAGCTACACCCTCACGTTCACCGATACTTACAGTGATGTCGTGGAATAGAGAAAGACGCTGATGCTTGGCAAGTTTTGCCGTAGCCTCACCCAAATTCTTGAAGCCTTCCTTGGTATCTACGTCCCAAATAAATGGGTAGTCCTCTACCTCATGTGGATTTCCTTTATCATCCTTTGCATCGATGAACGTAACCTTACCAAGAATAACGCGAGTGCGTTTGATAGAACGTATCAGTTCCTTTGTAGCTTCCGGCAGACTGTTGAAGTCTTGAATATAACCTGATGGTTTACCACAGTTGAAGCCACCATAGTTGTCTTTCAGATCAATATCCAAGTTGTCTGCCATCACAGTCTTGACGTAGTTGTTGACTGAGTTGTCATACTTCTGATACATGAAGCGTTGAAGGGCAATACGAATCTTCATGCTTTCAGCATATAGAGTCTTACCATCCTTCTCAATCATGTAGGAACCAGCAGGTACAATATCGACAGTCATGGTTTTGCCATCGACAGTAGCCTTACCTTTGATTGGTTTCTTCTGCACCTTGATACGCGCAAGAGTATTTTTATTCTTGCCACCATTTGCATCGTATGCCATGCCCATCATCTGGGCCATAGCTGCATAGTTGTTGGCATCAATTACTGCAAGTTCACTCATATATAGTTACTCCTTTTTTGACAAATAGAAGCATAGTTGTATCATACAACGTCTTTGGTGTCAAGCCAATTATCACCAATTTTTGCTTCAAGTTCTAGTGGAACATTAAATACAATACCCCATCTCATTGTAATCAAACCAGGAAGATCGTCATTAGTTTTTTTAATGATGTCAATTACCTGCCTCTCTTCACTTGGATGTACATCAATTACGATACTATCGTGTACTGTATTAACAACACATGATTGCATACCCTCAAGTAGTTTATCTATGTGCAGTAGTGCGATAGGCACAATGTCTGCTGTAGCAAACGACTGTACAGGATAGTTCTTGATCTGTGTAAAGTTGGTTATCTTACCACTCTCCAGACGACGAACACCTTCAAACTTAAACTGACGACCAGAGGGTGTAGTAATCATCTCTGTGTTTAGAGCCTCTTTAGCCAATCGGGTATGCCAATCTGCGATGCCTTGGTATTTCTCCGTGAAGTGTGTGTAGTACTCTGCCTCCGCTGGCGTTCTCCCAAAGCCCGTTGCGCCATAAAGAGGTGCGAACGTGTGCGCCTTTGCTTCTTGGCGACTCGTCGGTTGACCAGCATCAGTAATAACTTGACTGGTATATGCATGTACATCAAATCCAGTAGATACTTCATCTATCGCTACTCCATCCTGTGATAAATATGCAGCAGCCCTAAACTCTAGCTGTGCAAAGTCTGCTTCTAATACCTTACCACCATGCCATCTGGATACGAACACCTTCTTGACAGGAAACGTACCACCACGTGGCATGTTCTGCATGTTCGGGTCTGCACCAGACAGACGACCTGTGGCAGTCCTATGTTGCAACAAACGTACGTGCAACTTACCATCGGACTTCGTGTGAGTCCTGATACCCTCGACAAAGGATGAGAGATAGGTGTCAACAGCAGACAGACGCCTTACGTCTGACAGAAACTTGACAGCATCATCCATGCCCTTGCTACGTGCAGCCCTCTCAAGAATCTCAAGATTGTTCTTACTAGTAGAGAAACCACCAGCACTAGCCCACTTTGCATTTGGTGGCATAAACTTTAGGCCAGCCACCTTGTCAGTAGCTTTGTACAAGAAGCCACTTGCTGCGCAGGTCACGCACTTGTTAGGTTTGGCAAAGGGTGTGCCATCCTTTTTTGTTTTACGTATGTAACCAGTACCCTTGCAGTCAGGACACTGTTCTGCATATGTTCTATACACTCGTTCGGTCTGACTGTTGATCAATGCGTTAAAGGGTGTGGCCTTCATATAAGGTTCGATTGAGTTAGACCATACATTTTTGTCCTTGACCTTACGGCTATACACAACCCACGACAACTGCTCTGGGCTATTGAGATTGATAGGCGTGTCACCCATCAGTTCACGAACCTGAGACTGCAAACTGTCCAGAAGGTCAGCCTTCTCTTGCTCAAATTCTTGGCGAACATCGTCCAACACGTTTGAGTCCACACTGAATCCACGTTGATATATTCGTGCAAGGCATGCTGCCACCTGATTGGTCAGATTAACTGTGCTAAGTAACTGGCTATCTTCAACAGAGTTGAGACGCCTGTTGATCCTGTCTGCCAGCTGTTGCGTAGCTTCAAGGTCAGCCACGAGATAGTCAGTGAGTTCATTGTATGGAATGTCACGAACACTCATGCCCTTCTTGAAGTACTCCTTCAATGTGTCCTGCTTCTTGGTATCAAGATCATAGCGTTCAGCACATGCCTCAAGAGACAGAGGTTCTTTGACCCCACGCTGTAGCACATACTCTGCCAGCATTGTGTCGAACACAGGCCCATCATACTTGAAGCCGGACTCCCACAGCCACACCAGATCATATGCTGCGTTGTGACATATAAGAACAGTAGCCTCGTCAAGAATCATCTGCACACGTTCGTGATAGTCATCCTGATTAGGATAATCAGCGTGGTCAAATGGAAACGTCAGGCACTGCCCTTGGTCAGTTAGTATACCAACCATGACCAATGAGTTCTCAGGCTCAAAGGGATCAAGGTGCATCTTTCCATCACGGTGTGTGACAGTATTTTCTACATCAAGTGTTACCTTCATACTTCATATCTCCCTACAGTATAGTTCAATTCACAGTGTACCCTGCCATGCCAGCCAGTGAGTTTATTCTTGACGACACACAGATGACGTTCTGTGTCCTCTTCATCCTGTCCCTCAACCTGTGGGTTCTTTGCAATGAGTACCATCAAGTCTGCTTCTGCTGCCTTGCCTGTACGTGAACCCTCCATCATGCTTTGATTCAGAATTGTTTTACCCTCTGCCTCTGCACTAAGCTGTGACATATAGAATACAGCACAACCGTACTGCTTGGCAATCATCCTAGCATAGATAGCATTTGCTTTCAGTGCTTCATCAGGACGTGAGTAGCCAGACATAGTAGCGAATTTATCTCCCATGTCAAGTACCAAAATGTCAGGCTTGTACGATTTACATACACTTTCTACCCATGCCATGTCCCTACCTGTAGAATCCTTTATACGAATCTTGTCATATACTGGACGATACAAGTCACGTGCTTTAGATGGGCTGTTCTTCACGTCCCACATGGTCAGACCTGTAGCTGCCGTAAGGTAACGTGCTGCCACACGATGGTAGCTTTCCTCGTTACACAAGACAATACAGTTGGCACCCTGCTGCGCGAATCCTCCTGGACCAGCGATGATACTGGCATGGAAAGATGTCTTGCCTGTGTTTGGTCTAGCGCCAATCTCAATCAGATGTCCCTCATTTACACCCGCAACCTTACGTGCAAGGGTTGAGATGTTGAATGTCCAACGTGCCTCTAGATCATTCTTAGCAATGATGGTATCGATAGTGATGTCATCCCATTCAATGTTTAGCTTGGGTGTGAAGTCATCACCATACTTTTCAAGAAGCTGCTGTAGAGGCTCCAGACTGGACTTGTCTCCATTCACATAGTCAAACCCCAACTCTGCAATCTCTGCCCCCACAACCTGCTGAAACAGGCGAGAAAGCACCTCTCCTGCCACGTCGTTACCCAATGGGTCAGTGCGCTGGATTTTGTTGAAGAGACTGCCATATGAGTCGCGCTGCGCTGGCGTGATAGATGGGTTGCTGGATATGAATAACGCCTGTACCTCTTCCGGTGTAACAGTACGATTGTACCTATCCATCGCAGTGTCCACTGCCTTCTTGATCTTACGCACATCTGCGCTGAACAGTTTGTCAGGACACCGTGCGCCACGATTGTTGTCATAGAAGTCCTTGTTCATCAGACTTCGCACTAATGATAGTTCCATCAGTTCCATTATGTTGCTCCTAGCTGTTTTAGTTTATCCATGTCTGTCGGGTTGCGATACTTCAAATCTTTCTCAAGGCGCAACACCTTTACGTTCGGTATGTGACCACGCAATTCTTTAGCCATTGCAATAGTCTTGGGTAGCACGTCAGGGTCTAGTGCTACGATAGCTGCTGAGAACCGTGTGAGATATTGCTTCTGTTCCTCAAGCAATGACGTACCTAGCAGCGCAACCCCGACAAACCTAGCACCACCAACTACTGACGCACTCACACAGTCCTCAACAACTACGGCGACATCACCCTGACCACAGGTATAGGGAAGACCAGAAGACCCATACCTTCGCCACTTGGGGAGTCGCTTTGTCAACGCCCGACCAGTAGCGTCAACAATCTTGTCATCATGTACGATAGGAAATACAATCCGGTCTTCCTTCACGTCGTACATCAGACCACATTCGTCTATATCAATGCCCCACTCAGCACACCACTTGACAAGATGTCTCTGGTTACGATGCGCCACAATGTATGGGGGCAATGTAAAATCAATATCCTTTTCTTCCTGCTTCATCTTCATCTGCTTGATGTCGGCAGGAGTAAGACCTGTACGCTTACCCCCACTGACACCACATGATGCCTTGTAACAATTCCATACGACATTACCACCAATGTTTGAAATTGTAAAGGTCTTATGTCCCTTACAAACAGGACAATTAATACGCTTGGATTCACCTACATATAATACAATATCATTTACTGTATCATCTAATGTATTATACATAGTATGTATCCTCTTCTTGTGCGGCATCTAATGTGCTTTTACCACGGCTATTTCGTTTTGTCAACGCATAATTTGCAGCGTCGAACGTGTTTTTGATGTATGGCTTCACCGATTGTGGGTTAGCATGTCCTGTAACCGACATGATTTGTCCGATACCGACACCAGCTTGCACCATTTCTGTTGTGCCAGTACGTCGCAGGTCAGATAGTCGCAGGGTATCCGGCAGTCCGGCTGCACGAATCAGGCTACGCCCATGCTTCGACATCTTGTACTTCGTGTACGGCTCGTATGATCCACGAATTGGATTCGGACGTGGTGCAACATATTCCTGGAATCCAAAGTCTTCCATCTGTTGTTCAAGCATTGCGTACAGATCATCACTGATAGGCAGGTATACCTCTGCTCTACGCTTTGATTGCAAGATGTGTACACGCTTGTGTTCCATGTCGATGTTACTCCACTTCAACAATCTCATGTCGCCCACACGCTGGCACCATTCGTACGCCATGTGTGCAATCAAACCCAGATTGCGTGTGCTGAAATCACTATACGCAAAGTCCAGCAGCTGGATGACATGATCCTTTTCCCACAGGGTGGTACGACTCTTGGGCGTACGACGACGCACAGAATTGAAAGGGTTGCTGCTGACCATCTCCATACGCAAGCCGTGGTTGTATACGACTCGTGCGACGGCCATCGTCTTGTTCGCAAAATGGATACCACGTTGACACCAGATGTCATACGCAGTCTTACACATTTTGGTCGTCAATTTTTTGACATCCTGGTGGCGGAGGGATTTCCCCTCCACCTTTGTGTCCAGAACTTGGCCTATCAGATAGTCATAGTCAACTTTAGTTTCATCCCGTAAGTCATTGTATTCCCAGGATTTATGGTAGTCGTTGACCAGTTCCTTGAAGCTAGTCATAACCCAAACGCCAGCAAAATTATCATGCCAACGATAGCAATAATGATGTCCATATAGTGTCCTCCTAATCGCATGAGTTCCAGCGAGACATCGTGGCTGTGTACTTGCCAGTCTCAGGATCATGTGTTGACCTAATTATACGAGTGTCGTACCCCAAGGGGTGGTACTGGTTAAGATACCACTCGACTTGAATGTCCAAGTCTTCCTTGGAGTCAGCGACCAGAGTCTCTTCTACGATACGCGCCATCTAGTAATCCCACTCTTTGATCTCGACATCCTTATCTAGAAGCGCATGTTTCACTCCCCACCATGCGTTATCGACTGCACGTAGATCATCGTAGTCCAGTGATACCAACTCACTCACGCGAGTACGAATCGGCACCCACGCATTGAGCAGCGTCAGCATAGCCTCTTGTTGATGTGGTGTCATAGCCTTCCAGCATTCGGTGGCTGCTTCACGTTTCATGTCCCATTCAGTTTTGTCACTCATTGTATTGCTCCTTTCATCCAGCCAGGAATTTCCCGACCTTTGTTGTACCTTGCAAACCTAGACTTGTCTGCAATGTAGAATTTACGATACGACTTGATAGGCCAGTGTTCGCCTGTCTTCAAGTCATCCATACCACTGAAACATTCTGGATGATCAGTGACGTGGTTGATAGCATCGACAGGCAAAAACTTCTTACCCTCTGCCAGTGCCATGAAATGTTTGCTGGCACCATGTATCTTGCCATATCGATACGTATATTCTTGTAGCATAGCTGCGTACAAATTGAAAGCATAAACGTAGTTAGCTTGGCTACGCATTGCCCACAGGGTGCAGGGGTGCTTCTGATGCACAGGCTTGTACAGTCCCTTTTCCTCTGCGTACTCTGGTGCATGATGCCACAGGCTGGTGCATAACATCTGCGCCTCTTCCAATGGCATCTTCACAATGTGTTGATCACATAGCTGCTTGGCTATGGCTGTAGGGTGATGGTCAATTACAAACCTATTCATGTTCACCCCCTAGTCTGTCTGGTCAATGGCTACTAATTCGTAGTCCATAAAGATGTCACGCACGTGTTGTTCGTTGTAGGCATATACATAGATGTATTTACCTATTTCGTAAACGGTTGCAAACTCTACATAGTATCTATTCATCACACGGCTCCATCGTGAAGTAGATGTACGTATCGTCAACGGCAATGTGTGGTACATCCTCTCTTGCAATGGTCTTGCCTTGGTACGTGAAGGTACAACCCATCTCGTACTTGTCATTCATGTCGCCAATGAACTCTGCGTTGTCATGCATGAACATTGCCACGACTGCTACTGCGAGTAATCCAATCATGCTATTGCTCCTGTGTTTGCTTCCTGTTCTTCGTGATCCCACTCTTCTTGCATACCACTGATGCCAAACTCCTCGTCAAGCTGTGGGTGCTTGCTGACGGCAAGGTCAATGTCGGATTCGGTGTAGTCCATAAGCTGTCCATCCTCTTGCAAAAACCAGCCAATGTACATCCAGCCTTCATCCAGGTATTTTGCATCAATCTCGAAACCCATCTCTGCGAGTCTATAAAAGACGCGATCCGGCGGCGACCATGCAGAGTCAAACGACAGGTACACCTCATTGTCTGACCAGCGATCATGAAACGTGTTGTAGATTTCCCACTTGGTTCCCCAATTCTCGATACGCCAGTCGTACCAGCCCTCTGTAGGCTCGTCGTTCTCGTCGCGTGGTTCCGGTATCAAGGCATGACATAACTCACCCCCATCCTCCATGATCCTGCAAATCTTGGTAATCTGTGCTGCATCCTCGTGTGACAGCACGACTCTGTTGTCGGTATGATTCGGCATAGTGTGTCTCCTTCTAGCTGCTTACTACTGTATCGTCATAGTGATAGAACATTTCTTTCACCTTGTCAATGTCGATCTTGAACCACTCGTTGCGTCGTTCATCTGCGTACTGTTCCAGCGTACGATGCATGATTGTCTCAGCTTTGCGCCGATTGGCTGACTGGAACGTACACACAATCTCGTAGTCACGAAATGGTGATGATGTCTGGTATCCATTGAGGCGATCCTCTGCAATGGTTGCACATCCAATCTTCACCCACTCAGGCCATGCCTTGTTGACGATGGCATAGACTTCACCTGTTGGTACACTGTCGATCTGCTGGTGTGACCACGCATCGTCCAGACTTTTATATCGCCCAGGTTTATGCAAAGGGTGGGACTTGGGAATGTACTTGCCATTCACAAACATACGTGTCGTGTTCTTCTTGGCGTGACCTTCGATACGTTCTCGTATCTTCTGGTTCGGGCGTGAGTACCACCACTCGCCATCTTCAAAGAATACATTGCCACGTTTCACATAGTGCTGATCAATCGTCATCTTGTGTCTCCTTCTTGCTGTTGGTTGGGCGTAGATCATCTTCGTCTAGCAGGGCAACCACGTCTGTGTCAATCCAATCGTGGTCGAACAGTAACTGCTCCAGCCCTCGCATCATACGTTCTCTGTCAGTCATCAGTCCATCCTCGTGATGAAGTAGCCTTCGTCAGTAGGCAGGGCAGTGATGGCGTATGGATAGAAGTATACTGTGCCATCCTTTGTTTCCATCTTGCCTACGTATTGCAAGTCATCATCCTCGTCACAGTTACTCTTGTATGAACCGTCCTCTTGGATGTCGCCACCGAAACGGTACAGTTCACCAAAGCCGTAGCGTTCTGTCATGTACCGCACGATGTCAGATTCACCTAGCAGGTTATACTCTACCACCCAATGGGGCAGCAATCCCAAGGATTCTACAAGATGTTCTTTCGGTGCGTCATAGTGTGTTGTGTTAAGTTTCAGCATTGTCTAGTCCTCCTTCATTCCATCGAATACATAAGATACTACATCAACTGTCCACCCATTGCCAAGCATTTTATAGCGTTGTGTGTTGGACACGTGATCAGTGTACCCTTCCGGCACAGTCTGCAATCTCTCGCACTCCAATGGCGTTAGCTTGCGATACTCAGTCATCGTCTCGTCAGTGAACACTAGCTGGCGTCTGCGCTTCTCAAAGTATTGCGTCAGGTTGCCACCCTTCCAGTAGTTGGCATCGATGCAGTACGACTTGTCCCGATCCACGTAGCCGGACTCGATGATATCGGACAGTTTGATACCCTTGTCGATAGGCTCGTAGTACTTGCCTGTAAAGGGAATGTTAGTCCAATAGTATCGTTGCCTGTTGTGCGCCGACACCTTGTCGCTGTTGATGAACACCGGCTCGACATCCAGCGCATCACTGATGATGTCCATAGACGACTGCTTCATCTTGACATTCTCCAGGAAAAAGTATCGGGGCTGTAGCTTGCGTAGCACCTTGACGTACGTCCAGAATAGCTTGGATCGTGGGTCATCGAAATGACCATGCCGTCCTGCGCTACTGAATCCTTGGCATGGACTGCCACCGATCAGTAGATCAATGCCACCCCTGTCTGCCATCGCATTGACCCAATTCATAAACGCTGGATCAGTGCAGTCGCCTAGCTGTACCGTGTCAGGGTAGTTAGCTTGTGCCACCTTGATGGCATACTTGTCGATCTCGCTGGCGTAGTACTTGTCCACCTTGATGCCAGCCCGATCCAGCGCGATACGTCCGCATGACATGCCGTCAAACATCGATAGTACATTCATGGTCTAGTACCCCATCTTCTGGCGTTGCTGCTTGTTCTGCCGTTGCTGCTTGCGAATGGCAGCTACCGGCTTGCGACGTTTAGTCGATATCGCCTTGACCTTTACCGGCTTGCGATAGGTGAGAATTTTTTTCGACATCTTTTTTGTCCCT
>CEPR01062796.1_pt1 | contig 13407 bp, 8 predicted proteins | sample 530431 | NCBI WGS metagenome assembly CEPR01 (sample SAMEA2620078, study PRJEB7988) | marine metagenome | isolation source: saline water (ENVO:00002010), including
AGCGGTTTCCGCAGAGGTTCTTATGATTTTTATAAAACTGATTGGAAATATCTGAATGACGCCTCTACTCGTGGTGGTCAAACTGGACCTGCTTCTATCGAAGGAGTATTAATTCCAGCAGGTACTGCAACAGTTTATGATCAAATCCTTGGAACTAACATCCGTCGTCCATTCTTGCACGTACGTTATCGCGCTTCTCAAGCTGATGACAGACGTATGAAGTCTTGGTTGACTGGTTCTGTTGGTGGAGCTTTCACAAGTGATTTAGATGCTATGACAGTAAACTTCTTGTCAGAAAGATGTTTAGTTGTACAAGCTGCTAATAACTTTGTAATCTTCAAAGGAGCATAATCATTTTAAGGTTAAAGGGCGCTTCGGCGCCCTACAACCTTTAACTATTTAATTTTATTATATCATGGCAAAAAAAGAAACTAAAGAGGTAGAAGTGCATGAACCAGAAGTTGTCGTTGCACCACCTAAAAAAGTAAAAAAAGAAACTAAAAAAGTAGATTCTTGGGAAATTAAACCTAGAACATATTTAGTAAAAGGTAGAAAACAACCACTAACTTTAACTATACCAAGTAAACATACTAGAAAATATCCGCTACTTTGGTTTGATAAAGACTCAAACAGTCAAAGAGAATTAAGATATGCTACTAATATGAATTCACCATTTGTTGATGAACAAAAAGGTGAGGCTACTTTAGGACACATTACCTTTAAAGACGGTGTTCTTTCTGTTCCAGAAGAAAACCAAATATTACAAAAGTTATTAAGTTTATATCACCCTTTAAAAGGTAAAAAATATTACGAATTTGACGAGGTATTAGTTGCTGAAGATGAGTTAAGCGATTTAGAACTAGAAGTTGATGCTTTAAATTATGCTAGATCTATGGACGTAGATCAAGGTGAAGCTGTGCTTAGAGTTGAAAAAGGAAGCGTTGTGTCTACTATGTCATCTAAAGAAATACGTAGAGACTTAATGTTGTTTGCTAAAAGAAAACCAGCTTTGTTTTTAAATTTAGCAAATGATGAAAATGTAGAGCTTAGAAACTTTGGTATTAAAGCTGTTGAAGCTAACATTATAACAATCTCACAAGATCAAAGAACTTTTCATTGGGGCTCTAATGATCGCAAATTAATGACTGTGCCTTTTGATGAAAATCCATATTCTGCGCTAGCAGCATGGTTTAAAACAGATGAAGGTGTAGAAGTTTACAAATCTATAGAAAAAAGATTATAAACAAGTGATACTAGTATAAGGGCTCGCTTGTTCGGGCCCTAATACTTAAAAAAAAATATAAATGGCAATAAGCGTAAATACTGTATATCAAACAGTCCTGTCTATATTAAATAAAGAACAGAGAGGTTATTTAACTCCAGATGAATTTAACAAAATTGCAACACAAGTTCAATTAGAAATATTTGAAAAGTATTTTGAAGATTTAAACCAACAAATACGCGTGCCACAAACTGATTTAGATTATGCTGATCGATTTTTAAATTTAGATGAAAAAATAGCTATATTTAAAACATTTGGTGAAGCTACTTATAAACAACCAGCAACGCCACCAGTATTACCTAATGGTTTAACTTATTTTGAATTACCAACACAAGACGACTATAATAGTCCAAACTTCGTGTACAAAATAGGAACTGTTACCTACACCAATGCTTATGGTGAAACAGTAGAAGTACAAAGATTATCTAAAACAGAGTTTTATAATATACAAAGATCTCCACTTACACAAGCAACAGAAAGTTTTCCAACATATTTATACGAAGGGCTTCCTTCAGGTATACAAGCTGGTAGTCAACTAGATTTAGAACCATACATGGCACTATATGTTAATCCATCAACTATAACATCAGGTATTAATATAGATTACATTAGAAAACCTGATCAAGTTATATGGGGTTTTACTGTGGGTAACAGAGGTCAGTATTTGTATAACAACGCTAAGTTCGATCCTGGAACTGGTATTGGTTCTTTAAATTTTGAACTTGATGCGTCTGAACAAACAACTGTTATACTTAGAGTGTTAGCATATGCTGGTATAGTGATAGAAGATCCTTCTATAATACAAATAGCTTCACAACAAGTACAAGGTAGAGAAGCAAATAAAAGAAGTTAATATATGGCACTAGTTACAGAAACTAATCAACAATATTACGCAGGCGCACAAGGTTTTACTGTGCAAAATGCAGCTGGTGAAAATAGTTTTACTTTTACATTTAATACAAATTTAATTTTAGGTAGTTCTGATCCAAATAATATCAACTATCAAAAAAATAATTTTAAGCTTTATCATAGTGTAGACGGTTTAACGTATAGTGAAATAGTTGGAGCGCCTTACGGCCCATTTACATTAAGCGGTAATACTATAACACTTGCTAGCAACGTGCCTCAAGGTGAAGTTATTGTATGTCAATTAAAAAGATTAGATGGTGGTAGCTATGGAGATAGAACAGCATATGGTACTACTGTAGAAAAAAATTATGGAAGTTATGCTTATGTTACTTTAAACAACATTATAAACAATTTTATAGTAGCTTACGTAGGACAAGGTAAATTAATACCAAGTGTTAAAAGAACTGATTTAGTTTTTCATGCTAAAAGAGCTTTACAAGAGTTTAGCTATGACACATTGAAAAGTATTAAATCACAAGAACTTACAATACCACCTAGTTTAAGTTTGCCACTTCCACAAGATTATGTTAACTATGTTAGAGTATCATGGATAGATGCTTTAGGCGTTCAACATATTATATATCCTACAAACAATTTAACAGACTCGCCTTATAAAATGCCAGTGCAAGATCAATCAGGCGTACCTACACAAGATAACTTTGGTGAAGATATAGAAAGTACTTCAATAGTAGAAGAACGATGGAAAACTAATAATACTGCTTTAATAAGCCAAGAATTTAATCAAGATCAATACAACGCTGGGTTAGACTGGTGGGGTTATGAGTGGGGATATGGTGGCATGTGGTATTGGGGATATGGCCAACTATACGGTATAGAACCTCAAACAGCTCAGTTTAATGGTTGGTTTAATATGAACGAAAGAGAAGGTAAAATATCTTTTTCTAGTAATTTAGTTAGTCAACTTATTATATTAGAGTATATATCTGATGGATTAGCTTATGACTTAGATAGTAGAGTTCCTAAGTTAGCAGAAGATGCGATGTACGCATATATGTTACATGCTGTTATTTCAACTAGAGCAAATCAACCAGAGTATATTGTTCAAAGATTAAAAAGAGAATCTAGCTCTAAACTCAGAAATGCTAAAATTCGTTTGTCTAATATAAAATTAGACGAAATTACACAGGTAATGCGTGGAAAATCTAAATGGATAAAACACTAAAATTAAATGGCGGAAAGTAAAAACATTTTTATAAAATCTAAAATGAACAAAGATCTTGATGATCGTTTGTTACAACAAGGAGAATATAGAAATGCTGTTAATATACAGGTAAGTAAGTCAGAGTCAGAAGATGTTGGAGCTCTAGAAAATGTATTAGGTAATATACAAAAAATTTCTACTGGAAATATAACGGAAAAAATTATAGGTCATTATGTTTCAGAGGAAAGATCTAGTGTGTTTTTATTTCTTACAACTAATTCTTTAGCTGACAATCCAACTGGTGAATATTCTGTTGCACTGTCAAATAACGCCACGCATAGAATTGTTGAAGCAGTTTGGAATGGTGATACTTTTTCATCTATAACAGATTTAATAGGTGGTACAACTGGTTCTCAATCCAGTTTTATTAATTTCTGGGAAGGTGCTCCTATTATAGGTGTTAATCTTTTAGAGAATTTATTATTTTTTACTGACAACAAAAACCAACCCAGAAAAATAAATGTAGATACAGCTTTATTACAAGGTGTTAGTTATTATAACACTGAAGATAGTATTAGTGTTGCTAAATTCACACCATATACCGCCCCTATATTATGGCAACAAACCGAAATTATAGACCCCAACACTGGGCAACCTTATCAAGGTTACGAAACAACAATGAAAGATGTTGTTAGTGAGTATTTACCAAAGTCATTACCTCAAACTCAACAAGATAATCCTTATTATAATCCAACTTTTCAAGGTGATCCTGATTACTTAGAAGATAAATTTGTAAGGTTTGGATATAGATTTAAGTATGACGATGGAGAGTATTCTGTGTTTTCACCTTTTACTCAAGAAACTTTTATACCTCAGCAAGATGGTTACTTTTTGTTTAATCCAAGTGGAACAGAAGATGACGATAATGATCAATCTGCAACATATAGAAGTACAGTTGTAGATTTTATGGAAAATAAAGTAAATGAAATTACTTTGCGTATACCCATGCCATCTGTAGAAGATCCTTCTTTACCTGCAACTACACTTGCTAACGTTACTAGTCAGTTTAAAATAACTGAAATAGAAATATTATATAAAGAGTCTGACGAAATAAGAGTTTTAGTAGTAGATACATTAACAGCTAATGACATACAAGCTCAATATACTCCGTTTTTTATAAGCAACGCGGGGACTGGTTATGCACCTGGTACAGGTATAGCTACAACAACAAGCGGTAGTGGAGTCGGTCTTCAGGTAGATATTCAAGCTGTAAGTAACACAGGTGAAATAACTTCGCTTATAATATCAACTGATGGTAGTGGTTATGCAGAAGGAGATGTAGTTACTATTACTGGTGGTGGTGGTAATGCTACTTTAACTATAAAAGAATTAAACACATTAGAATATGTTTATTCTGGAACTAAACCTTTTAAAACTTTACCTGAAGCTCAAACAGTAAGAGTGTTTGATAAAATACCTGTTAAAGCTTTTGCTCAAGAAATAATTAGCAATAGAGTTGTTTATGGAAACTTTCAAACTCAACACACACCTCCTACAGATATAAATTACAACACAGGGTCAGCAGCAAAACGTCCTTTTAATAACACTGGATCTGCTCAAAACCCAACAAACCCTACACTTTGGACTACTAGTATAGTCGAATATCCAAGTTCTACGTTAAAACAAAACAGAAATTATCAAGCAGGTTTTGTATTTGCAGACAGATTTGGTAGAGCTACATCTGTAATATTATCTAACTCAGGTGATGCTAGCGGTGGTTCTGCATCTCAGTTTTCAACTGTATTTTCACCTTACAATGATAGTGGTGTAAATGTTGGTGATTGGCCTGGAGACACTTTGTTAGTTCAATTAAATACAGCAATACAAACTTCACCTAACGCTTCTACTTTATACCCAGGGGTTTATAATGGAGATCCAAGTGATCCTAATTATAACCCATTAGGTTTTTTCTCATGGAAGATAGTTGTTAAGCAACAAGAGCAAGATTATTACAATGTATATCTTCCAGGTATATTAAACTCTTATCCGCTTGATAATACATTAGAAGTAGGTTTAACATCGCATATTGCATTATTAAATGACAATATAAATAAAATACCTAGAGATTTAACTGAGGTGGGCCCAGAGCAAAAACAATTTAGAAGTTCAGTAGAGCTTTTTGGTAGAGTACAAAATACAGATGTTATCGCAAATGGTAGTGCTGGAGTTTTGTCCACTAACTTTGGCGCTTTAAACGAACAATATTTTCCATCTAGATTTGCTGATACTGTTTCAACTATAGCTTCAGAGTTTGATTTATTTGACGTTGCACCAAATCAAGGTGCTGGTTTTCCAGTTAAATTAGATTTTTCTTTTTATGAAGCTGAATCAAATCCTTTAATTGGTAGAATATCTACTACTAATCCTATAGGTCAAATTGAAGATTCAGGTACTAATCCGACTTATAGTATACAAAATTTAGCTATATATGAAACAGAACCTGTTGAATCAAGATTAGATATATATTGGGAAACAAGTACATCTGGTAAAATAACAGACTTAAACGAAGAAGTAGCACAGCAATCTGGAGCTACTATATTTGATATAGATGATTTTGATTTTTCGTTTAACGAAAGTTTTAGTATATGGCAAGGATCTCAACCTACTAGTTATACCCAACCAGCTGCTTTTACTGCTAGCCCAGAGTTGGTTCAATCATATGGTCAAGCTATTATGACTGGTGATTTTTATTTTGTTACAGCTGCAAACAACCCTATAACGAATATAAATATAACTAATTTTAACGTAGTTGATGGAGGTAGTACAGATGTAACTAATCAATTTATTTTGATGAAAATATCACCTGGCCAACAATACACTAAGTATGACGGAACACTATCACCTATATATACAGAAGACAGATTTATAATTGTAAATAATACGTATAAAAATTATATACAAAACCAACCGAATGCTAGAATTTATACTTTTACAATATCTGCAGAAGATCCTGTTGGAGCGCCTGGTATAATTAGAACTTTTAATTTAAACCCAGCAACTGGTTTAGAAAATACGCCAACAACAATTGAAACGGTTATACCCGCTCAAATAGTTGTGCCTTATGGTTATAGTCCAGGTGCTGGTGGTATGGACGGTCAAACTCGTTTTAGTGCTACTAATGGAGCTAATAACGATGGTACTACAACAAATCCTCAATATACTAATAGGCAAAACGGTATAACATGGAGTATAGTTAGCCAAACAGATGCTAGTGGTAACCCTACTAATGCATTTCAAATAGTTAATCCAATGGGTGGGGCACCAATAGGCAATTCTGATGGGGGTGTATTTGAAAACGTTTATGGAACAAATGCTGGTAGATTTACACTAACAGTTAGAGCAACTGGTTCTGATAATACTTTTTCACAAGCTACTTTTGATTTAATAATTGGTGAAGAAACAGCGGGTGGTAGTTTTGAATCCGGAAATACTTTGTATGGAGGATCATCTTTTGGAAGCCCAGGATTAAACTCTGATTATACTCCCGCGGCATTTGATGCAGATGCTGGAAATGGCGTAGGGTATGTAGCTAGTTTTCATAATAACTCTAATAATTTTACAACTGACAGTACAATAGCAGAATCATCTGGTAGTTCAAACGATGGTGATTGTAAACCAAACGCTAACCAAGTTGGTTGGAATAATACTAATTTTAATAACGCTTGTTATTCATCAACAGCTGCATCTGGAAGTCCAGGTCCAGGTAATCAACCTTATAACTGGACAGACAACTTTACAGTGCAAGGGCCAAGCGGAGGATATGGTTTACCGCAAGGAACTGGTTATATTAAAGTTGATATGAAGTTTAGCGCTGCCGATTCTTTTAATTATCCAAACGCAAGGCAATTAATAAGTCAAAAGTTTAGTATTGAGTATAGAGACCCAAATGGCGCTGGATATCCTAATAACTGGGTTAAAGCAAGAGATATAGAAGGTGTAAATATATCTTCTGAAAACATTGGTGGTACTGCTACTAACTTTTTATCTAATGGAGACACTGTTACTGCTTATCCTGCTAACTACACTGCTAGTCTACCGGAAAGAATTCAATATGGATGTTTAGATTCTTCAGGTCCCGGGCCATCAAACGGACAGAGTGTTTATGTCGAAAACGGTAATAGCAATGGTAACAATAATAATGGTTATTACTCAAGGTGGGTAGCTATAGGTAATAGTCCTGTTTATAACGCTGGTACAGGAGCTGGTGAATATCGTCTCGTGGCTGGTGGTCTTAGCACCAGAAATTTTTCTACGGGAAGTGGTTATTATGGAGTTAGATGTTTTAACAGTACTCCTCAACAAATTTATGGATTTGGTGGTATATCCTTTGGTATTACAGCTGGTGATTTTTATTATGACTTTGGAAACAACAGAGCTTTTGCATACAAAATTGATACAACTCCTCACACTACTAGAAGCACAGCTGAAGGCATGAGTGTTTCATCAGTTAATCTATTAGTATATGCTAGAGAACCATTGCCTAGATATGTTAGTCAATTTTATACTGATCCGTCTTTAGCTCCCCAATACACACTTGATTTAGGTACAGGCTCACCTGCTTATTTTGCTTATAGGCCTAGCGATACAGCGCCTTCAGGTTCTAGTTTTGTAGCTAATGCGCAATCGAATACTAACTTATTAATGGCTCAAGCTGCAGAATTTGCTGCAGGAGATAACTCGGTTTCACCATCTACTACACTTCAAACAAGTAGAATTTGGACAGGTTATTTTCTTAGACAAGGAACTACTAGCAGCCAAAAGACTGCAGGAAGTAGTCAACCTAAAAAAGGATAAAAACAAGTGATTAGATATATATGGCACTTATAGAAGTTAAATATTTTAATTCGTTTTTGTTAAGAAAAACAGTTAACAGTGATGGGGGCCAACCAGTTGGGCCTGGAACTCCTATATGGGCAGGATCAAGAGGTATACCACAAGCAATCGGTGGATATCCTCAAGGACAACCTATTACGACAGAAGCTAACTGGGCAGTAGAAGAGTCTAGAATACGAGGTGGTTATAATAACACTCAAGTTAGTTTAGGTCCAAAGGCATATGTTGTTGAAGATGAACCAAGAGGATCTATTAGAGGTAATGCTATGATATATTCTGGTATATATAACTCTAGAACTGGTATAAACAATACTAATCAATTTAGTGTTGGTGAAGAAATAATAAAGGCTACAGACCCTATATTTGGTAGTATACAAAAGCTTTACGCGGAAGATACAAATTTAGTTATATTTTCAGAACGTAAAGTAAGTAGAGCATTAATTGATAAAGATGCTATATATACAGCTGAAGGTGGAGGCGTACCTGTTAGTCAACTAAATTTAGTTATAGGACAAATAAACGCATACGCTGGTGAATATGGTATAGCTACAAATCCAGAAAGTTTTGCGGTATATGGTTATAGAAAATACTTTGTTGATAGAAATAGAAACGCTGTATTAAGATTGTCTAGAGATGGTATAACAGAAATATCTAACTATGGTATGATTGATTTCTTTAGAGATCGATTAAGTGAAAACACTTCAGCACAATACGCAACTACAGGTAAAATTATAGGAGGTTGGGATATATATACTAAACAATATGTAGTTTCTTTACAACCACCAGAAGCTTCTGAGGCAGGTGATTATACTTTATCGTTTGATGAAAGTGTATTAGGTTGGCCTTCTTTTTACTCTTTTAAACCTACTACAATGTTTAGTTTAGGTAATAGATTTTTTACAGGAGTAAATGGCTCAGCTACTACTACCGATACAAGCGTTTGGCAACACAATGCTGATGATTCTAATACACCAAGAGCTAGTTTTTATGGTGTAAATTATAATTCAAATATAACTTTTATTGTAAATCCACAACCAAGCGTATCTAAAGTATTTAAAACTGTAAACTATGAAGGTAGTAATGGTTGGAAAATAACACAATTTGTATCAGATACAACAGGATCAGATAGTGTTGATGTTGGACCTCAACCTACCTATACTCCTATATGGATAACGCCTCAGCATAGGGATGTAGGTACAGGTATTAACAATGAAATATATAGTTATTATGAAGGTGAGTATGTAATTAATCCAGCAAACAATCAACCTGTTTACAGATCAGATGCTTCACCTAATGATTATTTAACTGTGTTTGGCACTGAAGATCCACCGTTCAATAAATTTCATGCAGGTTTTACTAGAAAAGAAAATAAATACTACGCTAACTTAGTTAACAATAGTACTGCTCAAGGAAACGAAGTTTCTTTTGGTCAAAATATAACTGGAATAAAAGCACGTTATTGTACGGTAACAATTGAAAATGATGATTACACTAATCCTGGAGGTATGAAAGAGCTATTTGCAGTTAGCACAGGATTTACTATGGACAATTAAATTATATGGAATTAAATACTCGATTATTAAAAGAAGAAGACTGGGAAACTTTATGTAAATGGTGGGAATCATGGCCTAAATGGGTTAATCCTCCTAAAAGTTTTTTACCAGATAATGGGACCGGAGGTTTGATGGTTGAAAAAGATGGGCGTTCTATATGCGCTGGGTTTCTTTATATGACTAATTCTGATGCTGTTTTACTTGAATGGATAGTATCTGATCCTGAATATAGAGATAGTGACAGAAAAGACGCGATAGAGCTCTTAATAACATCAGCTGAAGAGCTATGTGTTGAGCTCGGTAAGATGTATATGTTTAGCATCGGCAGAAATAAACATTTAATAAACACACATAAAAAGTTAGGTTGGCATGTAGACACTAACGCATCATATGAAATAGTAAAAAATATTTAACATGGCAGGAATAACAGCAGCAGTCGTTGGCGGCGTTGCAACTATAGCAGGCGGAGCAATAAAAGCTGGGGCTGCAGGTAAAGCAGCTAGATCAGCAGGTAGGCAAAAAGCAGCAGCGGCAGCAGAAGTAAAGCGTCTAAAAAATAGTAGACAGAAAATAATTAATCCATACGCTGGCGTAAAAAGTTTGGCTGATATGGCACAAAACCTTAGCGGCTCGTTAAGTAATCCAGCTGCTAGTTTAAGTGTTGCTACTAAAGCCGCAGAGTTTCAAGCTGAAGAAGCTGACATTGCTCTTGCAAATACTTTGGATGCTATGGTAGCTACAGGTGCTGGTGCTGGTGGAGCTACGGCTTTGGCTCAAGCAGCATTACGTAGTAAAAGAGGCATATCTGCTAGTATAGAGCAACAAGAAGCTAACAACGAAAAACTAAGAGCACAAGGTGAACAAACACTGCAAGCTCAGCAATTAGCTGAAGCGCAAAGAGTACAGAATATAGCTATACAAGAAGGTCAAAGAACTCAAGCCGCAGAAGCGCAAGGTAAAATATTCGAGTTTCAAGCTAAAGAAGATAGACAAAATGCTGATATTCAATATCAAATATCTAAAGAAACTGGAGCTGCACAGCGTGAACAACAAGCTCGACGAGATAAAAGCAATGCTATTGGCGGTATATTTACTGGTTTAGGTAGTGTAGCGATGGGAGCTATGAGTGGTCAAGCACAAGCGATGGCTGGCGGCGGCAAGTTGTTTTAAATAATATAAACTATGGGATATAAAATACCACCACCAGATTTTACAATGCCACCTGACACTTTTAACGTAGGTGAGGAAGTAGGAAAAATATTTGGTGAAGGACTAAAAGATTTAGGAGCAGCAGTAGCTTTACAAAGCAAAAAAGCTCAAGAAAATATAGACGCACAAGATGCTGCTAAAAATGAAATATTAAGATCTCAAGCTACTGCTAAATTAAAGTTTAAACAGTCTTTAAAAGATCAAGGTATAGTAGATGATGATAAAGAAGATCCGTCTTTGTTTGATCAGTTTTCAAATGTTTTAGACACTAAAGCAGATCAAGCTTTAAATGCTACTATGGCTTTAAACTTTGGTTCTTTTAATTCTGACGATAAAATAACTTTAGATTTAGGCGATGGAGAAAAAGAGTACACAAGGGCTCAGCTTACAGAGTTTGAAGCTAAGTTTGAAACTTATGCAGATAGTGGTATGAAAGAGTTTGGTAATGTAACAGCTGATGCAGAAAAAACTACAGATCCAGATTTTATTGTAGTTGGTAACACTGAAAACGGTGAACAACTAAATAACACATTAATGCTTCAAGCAATGAACCAAACTGGTAATGACGCTTCTGCTTTTGGTGAGGGTGCTATACTTAAAAAAGAGTTAAACGAAAAAGATGGAGAAAACTCTGTTTCCACAACTATAAAAATACCAGTTAATAGTGAGTGGATTAAAAACGCAGATAATAACTCTAATGGATCTATATCAAAACAAATTGGAGCTGCGATAATAGGTGATGGTATTTCTAAAAAATACGGTGGCCCTGGAGGTGCTATAACTAAAGAAACAGGTGATGATGGTACAGAGTACTATGTATTTAAAAATAATATAAATGTTAGTACTTATGGCCAACCAGGTGGACAAGATTACACTTATGAAGCCGTACCTTTGTTAGACCCAGAAACAACACTTACAGAAGTTGGAGCTATGACAGATGGAGGTTGGGATGCTAAATACAAAAGTCTTGATGTCGTTAGCGATGTGCAAGACTCAGGAGATGGTATGCAAACTACAACTAATTATAATCTTATTGATGTAGGTAATATATATCAAGATCAAGCTTATCAAGCTAAAATACATGATACATACGAAACTATATTTACAGATGAAAGCGTAGGGTACTCAGACGCTCAACGTGATAGGTATTTAGATGAATTAGGAATACCTCAATCTTGGTCAGAAATTTCTAAAATGAGTCCTGAAGATGCTAAAAATTTAATTGGCACACAAATGATGCGTAATCAAGTTAATGGTTATTTTACGTCTGAAGGTAAACCAACATCTAGTCCTACTGATAGATTAGTAACAGTAAAGCCAGGTGATGCTTTGTATGAGCAAGTTAAAAATAATCCAAATATGATAGATCCTTTTTCAGGTAAACCATATGCTGAACAGATTGAAGCTGGTAAAAATATACAGGTGTACGCTCAGGTATCTCAGTCAACTAAGAAAAAATCTGAAGAAAGTGTTAATGTAAGTGATATGGAGCAAAGGTTTAGTAATCTACTAAATAATCCTGCACAGTTAAAACAAGCTGCAATAGCTGGTATACAACTACCAAACGTAGAAGCTAATTTATATTACGATAAAGAGACTGGTAAATATTATACAGCTAAAACTGATCCTACTACTAAAAGAGTTATAGGAAATACAAAAGAAGATGTAGCAAATCCTCTTGATTTAATAAGAGCTCAATCTGGCGCCCAATAATATAAATAGAATAATATGGATAAATATATCTTTGAAGGTGTAGAATACACTTTTGATCAAATAGCCGCTATGGCTTTTGAAGCTGGTATGGCAACTGCAGATTTTATGGCTGCCAAAGGAATTACCAAAGCTTTAGCAGAAGACATAGAAGAGGATTTTCAGGAAGGTGTTGCGGAGGAGGATGCAGCTGTAGCACCGGCTCAGTCAAGAGCATCCGAGTTGGAATCGAGGTTGGCAGATATTTCTTCGGAATTACAAGATCTAAGAGGTAGTATAGGACCAAAAGATCTTTTTCAGTCTGAAGGTAAAAAAAGATATAGACAACTAGAATTAGAAGCTAAAGAAACAAGAGACGAATTAGTTAATCATTATGATTCTTTGCCGTTAGATATTAACATACCTGAAACCTTAGTAAACAAAGGTCAAACAGATATTAAAGAATTTTTAGAACAGAACTACAATTGGTTAACAGCTGAAGAATCTGGGATTGGATTTGGAAACGCTGTTACAGTTTATCTGCCTGATGGTCCACAGGTTCTAGACTTACAACCATTTACAGACGCAGGGTATAGAGAAGCTATAGATTTAATTAAAAAAATTAAACAAGAAGACGAAAGGCTAACTAACTCTGAAAAGCTAGGTAAAGCAGCTACTAAGTTTATAGATCATATAGAAAACAATAGAGA